>Ga0228711_1006105_pt1 | contig 18070 bp, 9 predicted proteins | sample MedpolnodulmetaG_2_FD_177996 | JGI IMG/M metagenome (GOLD analysis project Ga0228711, IMG submission 177996) | Root nodule microbial communities from Medicago polymorpha collected in Santa Monica, California, United States - brown nodules | ecosystem: Host-associated > Plants > Roots > Nodule...
GTGTGTATTTGTTTAGTTCTTTTTCTTTGACTGGGTATTTGTTTAGTTCTTAAGTATACATGCTCGAGTAAAACGTGAATGTTAGGTGTGGTGGTGTAATAAAACCTGAATGTTAACGCAAGTGATAAAATCCTTAATTATTTGGTTAAGATCTAATACGTGGATGATAATGGCAATGTTTCCAAGCAAGTATTTTTGTTCATTTTAGTTTTTTAATTGAGGAATCATTTGTCTGGAAGTCACATGGTTTTGATTTATGGAAGCTTAATTAGAAACAAAATTATATTTCAAGAATTCAAGGGATGATTGTTATTGTAATGACCTTGTTGCTCAAAATTGATTTTATTTTTGGGATGATTTGTAGAGAAGGTATTCACGTTTCAATTTTTTTTTGTTAGTATTTGATTTTTTTAGATAGACAAAATAACGATAGTCATTAAAAGTTCACACCTAAGTGGAAGAGCCAGAGTTTCAACCATGATCACAACGTTTAATCTAACTATTTCGACATTTTATCAATTGAACTAAGACATGTAGACTATTAATAGTATTCTATTTAATCCCACCAAATGTGTTCTGCTTTGTTTAGTAAAAAGTAACATATAATAGATAAGTTAGTTAAAAACTTCACCTAAAAAAAAGTTAGTTAAAACTTGAACCAAGTTGTGAATAAGTTAAATGATATTGTACTTGATATGTAGCGGACAAATTAGCATATTAAGTCGACAGTAAATTTTAAGTAAACAAAGGTTGAAGTGTTTGATAAAAATTAACGGTTTGCTAATTGATAAATATAAAAGAATGTAAAAGTAAATTCAATTTTATTTCACATAATGTATTTTATAACATCCAAACTATTCTATAAATGTACTCTTTAGAATTCTAAGTCTAGAATGTAGGCCTTGAACCTTTAGAAATACCTTGGATAAGTTTTCGATGAGTATCGTGAGGCATTTTGATCCCTCAAAAAATCTCATTCCTCACTTCTGTCGCACACACAACACGAGCCTTTGCCCACACGAAGGTTATGTGTTTGCAAATCCCTCCTTCGCGCGCACACACAATTTATCGTACTACAATGCGCTAACAACAAATTCGTACTACAACGCACAAGATGAAATATTCCGTGCTTGCAACACGAACCTTCATGCTCTTTCATATTAGTCCTTAAGGACACGTCAACAATTTTTTAAAGAGTTAATGTCCAAATTTAACATCAAGGACAAAAATAACTAACAAAATGTAGAGTGGGAGATTATGCTGTGTTTTTGTTTGTGTTAGAGACAAGATTGACAACAAATTACATTTTCGATGTTCAAAATGATAGTTTGTCTATATTTTTTGTCCACTTTCTTACCTTCTATTTCGTACAATCCCATAAACAATGTAAAAATCAAAGAGTATAATTGAAGTTGTGTTGTCAAAGATCTTATTTTTTAGCACATCAAACATGGCCTTACTCTCAATATTTGGGTTGTAGCTTACATATATAATTGCTTCATTAGCACTTTAAAGTTCGGTTTTGGAAAATTTCAAATATCACTTCACAAATATCAGAAAATTAGAAAACAAATAAATAATTCGTTGAAACTTGAAAGAGAAAGAGTCCTTCATGAAGAAGCATAAACTCTAAATATTCTCTGCAAAATGGTTAATCAGATTAACTTAATCTAATCTAATATAATAAAATCCTCTTGGTTATTTTCTCTGTGTTTTTAATTCTTCCCAGGTTACAGTAGTGACTGTGTTTTCAAAAGGACCCCAACCCCAATTTAGTGGGATGAACCTTCGGTGGTTTGGTAGGGTCACGTTATACATCTGACAGGATAAGGATTACAGTCACAAATCCATATTCCTGACTAATAATCCTAATATTCAATAGCCAACATGGTCCCCAGATACTGTTGCGTATATTAATTAAAAAAATAGTTCAATTTAGCTTCACTTTCATATTACATAGATCACAGATGTATTTTACAGACCACAATAAATAAATAAAGAGCATCTTTATTTAATCTATGTTCCAACACCAAATGCACAGAAGAAACATTTAACAATTCCATCAACAAAAAAAACAATTCCATCAACAAACTTTTCTTTATGAAATCATTTGTATGTTTTAATATATCAAAGTAACAATTGTAGTATGCTTTTATAGAACACGGTTTAATTGTGTTTAGATGCTCAACAACAGCCGCGGTAACATGTTGTAAATGATGAGAGTTGACTTTTAATAGTTTAATTCTTAAAAATTTATAATGATTCACAATTACATCACATTTTATCAATTTTTTTTATATAGAAAAATAACATTAAGGTATAAAAATTATGTATAGAAAATTGTACATTCAACTTTTTATTTGATGCAATGCATTCAACTTTTTGTCTCTCTATGATAGGTTTCACCACTTGAATGATTTATCATAACATAAATTATCTACTGTGGCGCAAATATTTGAGTGGGGGTGGGATCTAGGCGCGGAGGCTTGGAAGTGCGAAAGAGGTTATGGGTATGGGATGAGGAGATGGTAGAAATTTGTCGCTAACTGTTATGCTGCAGGTTGATACCGATGATGTCCAGAGGTGGACTCCTAATCTAGTCAATGGGTACACAACCATTGAGGTCTATCACTTGCTCACAACTATGATGCCAATCGCTGACCATGTATCGGCGACTCTCTTGTGGAGGAAGGATGTCCCTTTGAAGGTTTCAGTGTTTGTTTGGCGTTTGTTTCGCAATAGATTGCCTTCTAAAACGAACTTGCTTTGTAGAGGCATCATTCTACCTGAGGCTCGGTTTTGTTTTAGTGGTTGCGGTCTTCATGAATTAGATAGTCATTTATTTTTGTCTCGTGATTTTTTTGGCCAGATATGACAGCTTGTAAGGAACTGGTTTTGTGTTCACTCAGCAGGTGCACCTCATATTTTGGATCATTTTCTTCAGTTTGGTTCGTCTATAGATTTTGGAAAATCTAGACGCTCTCCTATGCATTTGATTTGGTTTGCTAGCACTTGGGTAATTTGGAAGGAAAGAAATGCTAGAATATTCTGTTGTAATCAAAGTTCTCTTGCACAACTTTTGAAGAATGTTAAGCTACTTTCCTTCTTGTGGTTTAAAGCTAATTGTGTCCTTTCATTATAGTTTTCATAACTCGTGCCAAAACCCTTTCTTTTGTGCTAATTTTATTTCTTGTTGCTGAATTATTGGTGTAATTTTTGGGTGTCTTCTGTGGTACACCTTGTACATGGGAGACTGTTTTATATATCATTTTGATTTCTTAAAAAAATACATTCAACTTTTTAAAAGTTTAAATATTGTTTTTTCCTATACAAAACTTTCTTCTTTTATTTTTCTTAACATGTATCTATAAGCCACAAGTTAAAATATCCTTTATTTTATAAGCAACATTTAATAATGAGCGAGTGCTCTCCAACATGTTATACCATGAGGTTCACGAGTTACATCACACTGCTAAACTCTTTCTTGAACTTATTGGGTTTGAATTTGAAAAAATAGATATAATTATTTTTCAATAAAATGAATTTTACTAAAATATTCAAACCTAACATCACATTAAGAAATTCTACAAACTTTTGTGAAGAGTTGCAGCAATCCGCACCCTATCTATCATTTGCTCGAAAATTGGATTAACCAACACTATACAAAGTTTTTAATACACTAAAAAGCCTTAAACGGCATGACCCTAGAGGCCAAAGCACATCAATAAAGTTCCAGCACAAGATCAAACTATCCTAGATTCACCGCAAAAATAAATATTATGTTTCTTTGCTTGCTGGCTGGCTTAGGCCTTGGACAGACGCAGTAAGCAACCATAATTGCTAGAAGAGCATATTCCAATGGTGAAATCCAATAAGATATTGCCCATTAACTTTCAAGTTTCAAATCCCATTAAACAAGTCATGTAGGAGTTGGTCTTAAGAGCATTCGTATAATATCTCAAAATGATTGTTTTTCTTCCACATATTGAAGATACTTTCTTTTAAGAGTTGTTAGTTTGACACATAAATTTTACATCAAATTTCGACTTCAACTTAAATAGTTAGCACAATTCAAATACCCGATTAACTATAGTCGGTAAATTATTGATTATATAAAGGTGTCACAATTTATTAATTATCCACTAATATAACCAATAATAATTTTGAACATCATTAACCATAATTTTTAAAAGTATATTTGAACCCAAATTATGGTTAATGAACATCATGTATCACTTGAAAACCATGCATATTTGAACATAAATTGTCTAAATATATAGCAATATTGCATAATATTAGTTCAATTAAAAAAATTCACTAATAATCAAAAATATCGTTTTATGTCATTTCATATTTATTATCTAGTTCAACCATTAATTTTGTTAAACACTACAAATTCATTCGTTAGATTATTTAATATCGATCGTAAATTCACTTGTTATCATCTAACTTATCAATTATTCATCACTTTCCATCTAACATAACCTTCGTATATTAAAAAATATGTCCTCATGGTTTTTGAGCTCTCACCATAGCCCCCAACTTATAAGACTAACTAATATTAAGTTTTCACACTTCAAATTCATATCACCTCACGCCTCTTCAAATATATACTTTACTATTTCAAGCAAATCAAATGAAATCAAACATCCATCCACTAGGCGTTCGAGTATTGCCATGTGACATACACATGCATTTTATACTTTCATTTTATGTTAACACTTCCATTATAGAGAATTTTTTTTAGTAATCTAAGTCGGCTAAAAGATTAATGAAAACTAATAAAAAATTGTTATGTTAAAAAAACTGAAACAAAAGTCAAGATTCTTCTGCTCCAAACTATTTATTCTTGGAGTTCGTTACTACTCTATTTTCATTTACAAAACACAATTAATTTTTTAGATTCATTCAATAATAAATAATGTATTTAATTTATTGAATGAATACTACGTAAACTCACACACGTTAAAATCTCAAATTCAATCCCAAATAAAAACATCCGACCAAACTATTTCGGCATTACATTTTATATTTCTTGCCATTAAGTTAATCCCTTATCAACAATGATATTATAATTTGCCGGGTGTGTCCATTTTGAGCGCAAATTGGGTCCCACTCTGACGTGGATAGCTGAGAACAAACACACTGCGCCGAAGCCAAAATCACTGAATCAGTACCAATCCAATTCCAAAGCAGCAGCAAAAAATTATAAACTCAAAAACCAAAAAACAGTTTCTCGTCAACAGCAAACAACTCAAATCCTAACAAATCTCTTCTTCCTTTTTCTCTTCTTTTTCTTTCTTTTTTTCAATTTCTCGCGATCTCATTTCTCGTTCTTCTTCTTCTTCTTCTTCTTCTTCTTCTTCTTCTTCTTAACGGTTTTGATCGTGTTTCGTTTGATTCTTGTTACGCTCGCGCTCTCTCTCTCTCTCATGGTGATCGAGAACGACATTGAGAGTTGCGGAAGCAGAGCGGTGCAATCACACGCCAATCCTCGCCATCACCGTCAGAAACTTGAAGTATACAATGAAGTTCTTCGTCGAATTCAAGATTCCGATTGCGAAGACGCTCTTGTTCCTGGTTTTGATGATCAACTCTGGCTTCACTTCAATCGTCTTCCCGCTAGGTTTTCATTCTCTCATTTTTCTCATCAAAATGATTTTCTCGCCAAAATACCGTTGAAAAAGTTATCAAAATGATTGATAGAAGAATTTGTGAATTGTATTTGCGTTTTTTAATTCATGTTAATTTAAGTTTCAATTACTATGAATTATGATGAAATTGAAAAGGAAATTAAAAAGGAAGAAAATAGCTGAGTGATTTTTTGTTTTGTTTTGTTTTTACTTTACTTTTGTAAGTGAATTTGCCAGAGTGATTTTGTACGAGTCTTCAATGATTGCTACTACATAGGTATGCATTGGATGTGAATGTGGAGAGAGCAGAAGATGTTCTTGCTCACAAGAGATTGCTCGAGTTGGCTGAAGATCCCGCGAATCGTCCTGCATTTCAAGTTCGTTTAGTACAGGTAAAAAAATCGTCGAAAAAGCACTTTTAAATTTAATTACTAGCCGATATCAACTCGATGTAGAACATTGTAGATATCCAAGTGGCTGCTGTTATTATTGGCTTAAGATTTAGAACATTGGAAATTTGGAATCAGCATCTTTATAAGTGGTTTGAATGAATTGTAACATAGTGAAATGTTCTGTATGGATTGACTTATTTGAGCCTATCTCCTGACATAAGTTTTGTGAGACTATTTCGGAACACTAATGGAAATAGCTTATGACATTGTTCATAAGCTGTTTCCAGCTTATTTTCACAAGTTCTCCAAGATAGCTTATGAAAACAGCTTATAGCTTATATGAAAACAATTTAACTTTATTTTATCTTTTTCTATTGAAATAGCTTATATATAAGCACTTGTCATGATAAACACTTGTGCTATAAGCTGCAAATAATAACGATTCATATCTGTATTGTCTTTAATGCAGGTATATCCTTTTGCTGGTGCAAATCATAACGATTCTTCAGTGCATTCAGATCCTTCTGAGAAAGATGATGCACAAAGTTCTCTTAACTATTCTTTAAAGCAGGGGTATGGTTCATACATTGTCTAGTCAGTTTCATTTTCTTTCATTGTGATTGCTCAATAAGAATAATTTTTATCATCCCAACTCTTGTTGAATTGGTCCCATCAATATTATATTTTCATTTCTGCCACCACTAGTTTATTTTTTTAATGTTATCTCTCTTTTTCTTGGGCAAAAAAGAATTCATCCACCACCTACGTTTGGTTCTTCCTCTAACCTAGAAGCTCTTGCACTTCATACAAATAAAAATAACATTGAAGATGGAGACAATACTATGGGTGTGACGCCAAATTTTAACAGGTACGCATCTTAATAAATTCAGTTTGGACTACTATTCTTCTAGTCAGAATATTGTACATGTGTTTGCTTTCAGAATATTGTAAATGTGTTTGCTTTGTTTCCTTGTCTTCGGTTAGTATTGTTAAAAATAGTCTTATATTGATCAAGTAGAATTAGAAGCATGTGTTTCATGAGTTGATATATAGACAAAGACTTGTTGAATAAAATCTCACTTGAAGATAATATTTTTCAAGTGCAAGCCTCTTGATAGGGGAACATTTAGTTCTATCGTTTGGCATGTTCATCACTGTAGTATGATGTTTAGAAAAAAAATGTAAAATCAGTCAATGTGAAAACTGTATTAATAGGACTGACAAGGCTCTTAAAATTGTATATCATGAAGGCTCACTATTTTCAGGGGGAAACACTATTGTTTGATTGCTTCCATTAGCTTATAGCAGTTAATAAATGCTTTACGCTATTGTTGTTTAAAATTTTGACTGGTACTAATATTTTCACTTATTACATTTTAGGCCCATGCACGAGATTACCTTTTCAACAATTGACAAGCCTAAACTCCTTAGTCAGGTGATTAATTCTTTCAAATTTCCGTTACACTTCTGTAAAATGATGTTTTTAAATCATTGGGTGATATTTCTCTTTAGCATGTATATTCCCCATTTTATTTTATACTGTGTTCTTCGGCATCCAACACGATGATAGCAAATAGCTCTTACTTTTCTAGCCTTTTGATTTAGTTGGTGAACTTCTTGCAAATTGCTATGCTGGAAGTATTTCTTGCTTGTCGTTGCCTTTTGTATTAATCATGGACATAGCTCTTGCCAATTATTATGGACGCTGCGTCAAACATAGCCATTCAGAAACTAGAGAGAAACTAAGAGTTTTTTTTGTCAAGTTCTGTAAGTTGTAATTTTCCCAAGTATTCATTTTTTTACCAACAATAAATTGACCATTTATGAATGTGCAAGAAAGTATGCATGATTGAATACCACTGCCTGGTAATATTTACATGCAACCCCATAAATATAAACTCTAATACGGATTCACACTCATGTAAATAAATAATTTTATTCTAAATATAAAATGCTAACGTGGAGTATTCTACTCTTGATCTTTTCTATTTTATGTTAAACGTAAAAGGCTAAAGAGGAGTATTTTACTCTTGATCTTTTTTTAGGCGATGACTCCTTTATTCTATTTCAGTCGATCTTTCATGCAGAAGTTTCAATTAACCCAATCTAGAAACTTTCAAAGAGACTTACATAAGTTTCAAACAATGACAAGAGGACTGCTTCCTTGTTCATTTTGCAAATTGCAGGCTTTATTCAATTATTCATTGAACAAAGGATCAAATTACTTGGAGTTCTGAATGAAATTAATTTTGATGAACTATTAGTGTAAACAAAGTTTGACACGCACTATGATGTGGTGTAACTCCATTTAATGAATTTGACAATTTAGACGGTATCAAATCCATTGACTGATGTGACAATATGTTATTGGTGGACAACCTATACCTTTTTTTACACAAACGATGGATTAAAATTCAATTCCTTTTGAATTATATGATAAAGTGTATTTTATATTATATGCAATTTCTCACCCTTGACTATGTATGCATTTCAGTTAACTTCAATACTTGGTGAGATTGGACTGAATATTCAAGAAGCTCATGCGTTTTCCACCTCTGATGGGTTTTCCCTGGATGTCTTTGTCGTTGAGGGATGGCCTAATGAGGTAGGATAAAAGCGTTGAACTCGTAATAACTCTATCTTTAATTGTATTTTTTATATTCACATAGCATTTTACTTCTATTGTCTTTTCCTTTTGTCATTAGGAAACTGAGGAGCTTAAAGGTGTGCTCGAAAAGGAAATTTTGAAGGTTAAGGTATACTCCTCAGTTATTCATTTAAAAATACAAAGTTCTAGGGTTTTTGGGGATATTTAATTTTCTTGCTAGCTTTGATATGATGGTACCTATTCAAGATTAAGAAGGGAAGATGATAATCTGCAGTTTGGCTTGCAAAAAAGGAACTGATAATAATTTGGACGACATGCAAGCAATTGCAACATCTGTTAATATTAGTTGTTCTTTACACTCTTGCAATCTGCTAAATTCATTTGTGCTGAAGACTTGTTGATATGAAATACCCATTCTGTAGGATCAATATCTGTCAAATCAGGGCACAGTTTATTCCTCAAATGATCAATACCAGACTAGGATGGAATCCTCCCCTGATTGCATACAAATACCATTTGATGGAGCTGATGTCTGGGAAATTGATCCCAGCCAGCTAAAATATGAAAACAAAGTTGGATCTGGATCATTTGGTGACTTGTAAGTTATTTCTGTATGAGAGTATATTAAAAATTTACATCACTTTTTTAGCTGATGCCTCTCTTTACATTTTTCACTGGACTTCGTAGATTCAGAGGAAGTTATTGCAGTCAAGATGTGGCTATCAAAGTTCTTAAGCCTGAACGCATAAGTACAGATATGCTGAAAGAGTTTGCACAGGAAGTTTATATCATGAGGTTTGTCTGGATAGTGGAATATAATTGGTGGAGCTTCTGTTCCTATTACTGAGAATTTTTTTTTCTTGTATCCTTTGTTATCTGAGGATAGAAAAGGCAACCTTTAGCAATTAGAGTGTGCATTGCTTCCTTTTTCTTGTTTTTAATTGTTGATTTTGTAGCGTATCAAATGATAATCTAGCTTGCAGACCCTATAGTTTATTATAATGTGAAATTAAAAAGGTGGACTCATTGTAGATACATCATCTTGATATAAATTGTATTGGAGACTCATTATCTGTTGGAGAGTTTTAGACATTTCTTCCTAGTTGAGACAAAAAATCAAACCTCTACTACTTTATACCTTCGGATTGTTTTTTCATCTTGTTCCTTCTTTTTGAACTATCTGTTGGAAAATCAACATGCACGGATAGCCTGACACAAATCTTTATGCTCTGATTACCAAAGAGATTTTCTCAGGCTCTCGTGCTCTCATGCACCTCTGCAAAGCTGTTCTAACTGCTCATTATTATCCAAACTGAAGCATACTTTGATTGTAATCCTAATTCTTTAAATTTTAAAATTTGCTAAAATACACCCACTTATTTTTTAGAAGGAGTGTTGTAGCAACATTCACCTCAAGGTGTATTTAACAACTTTTTAGTTATATCTTGCTAAAACACACCTTAATAAAAACTAGTGGGTGTATCCTAGCAAACCCCATATATATATAATTCTAACTGCTCATTATTATGCAAAATGAAGCATACTTTGGTTGTAATCCTAATTCTTTAAGTTTTTAAAAAAATCCATGCATTTCAGATTCAGATATATATAATTCTAAATTGTCTGGAAGATTGATTCCCTGAAATTGGCATTGTAGAATCTAGATTATTAAAATGCCTAGGGTCAAGGATTAATGAGTTTGGCTTAATTTCAATCTTGGAAGGGGCATGAACTTTATCCTTAGAGAAAAGTATATATCTTGTCTGCTACGACCATTCAGGAAAGGAGAATGTGTTTATTGAAAATAATATCTCAAATTTTGTGGTATCCTCCATCAAATACTTCTGAATGTTTTTGTTTTAAAATATCTGATATCGTTTCTATTTTGACTATTTCGCTAGTTTGTGTAGTAGTCCTTTTTATCCTAGTTAGTTTTAGTAATATGGTATCCTTGTAGATCTACATGACAATTCTTCCTTTACATATTATGACTTATCTTTGGCTGCAGGAAGATTCGACACAAGAATGTTGTTCAGTTCATTGGTGCTTGTACTCGGCCTCCAAATCTTTGTATTGTTACGGGTAAGTAGGAGAGGATTTTGAGAACTTAAGATTTATGTTTAAGTTTCATACTTTAGTTGAAAGGGTGAGCTGTGAGCCTTGATGCAAGGACAAGGTTACTACACTGTTACTGTGTCGGAATGGACTCTGGTTTAGTAAAACCTCTTCCGATGGTGGATACTGCATACATTTGACCCTCCCACACCCTACAATGTTGGAAGTCTTGTGCACAGCCTCCCTTTCTAGAATTTGTTTGATATCTCTGATGCTATCCAATATCGTTTATAGATATTTGGCAAAGTAGTCTTTACATTGCTTGGACAATCCTCACCCCTTGAGCTAGCTTTTGGGCTTGGACAGTCCCGAGCATGAGTGCATGTTTTTTCTATAAGCAATGTATGTTAAGATTTGTGTAATTAGGCCACCCACATTTATCCATGCTTCAGATGTCTAGGCCATACACCTTAGTGTGAGGGGGTTTGATGAAAATTCATATCAGTGAGAGATATGGCCAAAGTAGTCTTTATAATGCTTGGGCAATCCACCCATTGAGCCAGCTTTTGGGGTTGAGTTAGGACTAAGAATCTCCAATTTCCTATTTGTATTGCATCGAGTACTTTAATTGCTAAGATGATTTGGTTCCTTGTTCAATAACCTAATAATTCATCTGTGATGCTTATGCGATCATGTTTCAGAGTTTATGTCGAGAGGAAGCTTATATGATTTTCTGCACAGACAAAAGGGTGTGTTTAAGCTTCCATCTTTACTAAAAGTAGCCATTGATGTTTCCAAGGGAATGAACTATTTGCACCAAAATAATATTATTCACAGGGACCTCAAGACTGCCAATCTTCTGATGGACGAAAATGAAGTAAGTAGACTCCATGAATGCACACATTGATACTTCCTGTTGCATTTTCATTGTTATTGGTCTATGTTTTTGCTTCTTTTGGTAATATATGGTTACAAATAAATCTATTAATCTTATTTCCTCAGTTGCAATCCTATATCACTAATGTATTGCCTATCTCGATTGTTGGGCCATTGCATTTTTTACTTTCCCATGTTCAATTCCTAGTTGATTATAGAATTTGTTAATCGAGTGTGTGATAATTTACTACTAGAACTGTGGCTCCAATTCATTGATAAACCAAAACTGCAACTCATCTTGAATTAGAGTAACTACAGTTTTATAGTTTGTATAATTAAGTTTAAGATGAGTAGTTGCATAATAAGACCCAAAGCATCTCAACATTTTACTTAATATGTACTCAAAGAGCATATCCTTCAACAGTTGGTCAAGGTTGCTGATTTTGGGGTTGCCAGAGTGCAAACTCAGTCTGGAGTGATGACAGCTGAAACTGGAACATACCGCTGGATGGCTCCTGAGGTATGATTTTTCTTGAACTTGATTTTATTCTTCTGCTTGATATTTTGGGTGATATCATTGTGCAAAGCGATTGGGTGATAGTTTGGATGATAATTTTCAGCAGTGGAAATAGTGTGTGGTGAACAAGCTTAAGTAAAATGCAAGTAAAACTGGTATTCAAACTGGAGTTCACAAAATATTGAAAAGTTTTTATCCTAGTCTCTTAAATTAGGTTCTTGGTTTAACCTTAAAAATATTGTCCATGGGAAAGCAGAATTTAAAACTGGTAAAGAAAATAATATACCCGTTGCAATTTATGTTTATGTTTTTTTTATATGGATATTTAATTCACATTGTTTGGGCATTCGACTTACAGTTCAATAACAGTTTTATCCATTTCTTTTTTTTCATAATTGAGTATAAAAAAGATGAAACGGTCCACTTTATTTTTATTCTTTCTTGGCAATTTCCTTACCAAGCATGTAATGCATCGTCGCATTATCAGAAAAAATGTAATGCATTGACACTTATTTTTTAGTTCAACTCACATTCATCAAGCATGCCTTTAAGTTTTAGAGTTTGGATTTCAAAGTGCTTACATGATAATGATATTTGGGTTCCTTTTCTGTTTTTTTTTCTTTCTTTCTTTAGCTGTTTTATATTGCTTCACATTTCTTTCTGTTGATTTGACTTGAAGGTCATTGAACACAAACCATATGACCAGAAGGCAGATGTTTTCAGTTTTGGAATAGCACTCTGGGAGCTTTTAACTGGAGAGGTGAGCATTTTTGTCTCAAGCAGCATGCTTTGCTCTGCTTCATCTTTTTATCTGTTTCTTGTCTCAAACGTTGATCAGTCTTCTACCTGCTAATCCATCATATATTCGATTTTTTGTAACCAGCTGCCTTACTCTTACTTGACCCCATTACAAGCAGCAGTTGGTGTGGTGCAGAAGGTTTGTATTCTTTCCTCTTTGTGGATAATTTTATCGTTAACATTTTTCTTGTTTACACACAATAACTCTATGTGGCTTAAATTGCTATCAGGGTCTACGGCCTACAATTCCCAAAAATACACATCCAAGAATTTTTGAACTACTACAGCGGTGCTGGCAACAAGATCCAAAGGAGAGACCAGCCTTTTCTGAAATAATTGAAATTCTCCAACACCTAGCAAAAGAGGTAAACTATTAACATCATAAAAAGAGAGGTTAAGTATTAAAGTTTTGAAAAATAGCACCAAGTTGGACCTATTTAACAATTTTCTGTTTCATGTTTGTCAGGTTAATGATGTAGATCGACATAAAGATAAGTCATCACACGGTTTCCTCTCATCACTTAGGCGTGGCCATCACTGATATTGATACCCATTTAAGAGCAGTGGTGGTTGAAAATTCAAGAGTATAGCCTTTTTGTCCTGTACAGTCTGACCAAAGATCAATTGAGTTTGGTTCTTTCTGCTCTTGAAAAATCCCGTTCTACTCTGCTATTGCCTTAATTTTTTGTCACAATCTGCGTCTCTCTTCTTTTGTCCTCTCAACTATTGTTATTTAGAAGCGAGTAGGACGGATGCAAGAGCAGTGGTGGTTGAGAATTCAAGGCATCATGTAATCTTAAACCTTTGCTTTGTTTACCACGTTTTTTGAATTGGAGCTTTTACTAAGCAGTCCCCTGTATCCAATACCACTTTGATGTTTACTGGTAAAAATATTTTATGACGATGTCACGAAATGTACAAGGCTTGATAGATTTGGTACATGCTACCGTGTAATTCAATTTCAGAAAGAAAAAAAAGGGAGAAAATTTAAACTCAAATGTTGCAACCATTTTATCTTTTCATAAAAAATAAAAATATGCATGAACACCACAGTGGACTACTATAATTGGTCTGCTTGCATTGATTATGAAAAACGAAAATATTGTCAACAAGCATGCGTTTGTTTTCACATTGGGTTAGTCAATCGCTGTGCCTCACGCAAGAAAATATTTGTTGATGTGTAACCATACATGCTATGAGGAGAGTACCATGAATACACTTACACCCAGTTTATTGTTGGGTGAAACTCATGTATATCTTGCGCTTTAAAAATGGATCTCACTAAAGTGTTGATATTGACATGAGTTTCATCCAATAAAAGAGTGTGTTAGTTAGAGTGTTCTTGGCATTTCTTTTAATATGGATTATGGGTTATGATTAAGTGGTAAATGTTATTATTTCAGCAATGTTGTAGGACTGGAACCTGAGTCTTGCTTTAGAGATTAAAGTAATGAATCTCAATCAACCAATCGTAAGAAACCGTTGACATTACACATACATAATGCATATTGGATTTGACAAACTAAAAACTACCCTTGATGTTTTACAAAGATAGTAAGATACGTTACTTGTGTAGAGTGCTTCTTTAGAGGAGACAATTTACTTGATCAACCTACAATTAAAAAGTTATGGATGTTGAAGTCTGAACTAAAGTGCTTTGATAGTAGTAAATGTGTGTGGTGTAATTGACTTTTCATGGCAAGTATCTCCAGATGCTGGGGTTTTCAAGGGTGTCTTTATATTAAGAGATTTACTTTTCCCACCCTATACCCTTCTCACGCGCCCTACAAAAATTACTAAATTGCCTTTTGGAAAACAAAATCCGGACAGTTAACTTTTGGTTCGGATTACATATTCAGGACGCATTCGAAGTATAAAAAGACGTTCACTCTCATTTTTACAGTTTCACTTTTTACTTACTCTCTCTCCCTCTAACCCCAAAATCCGAACTACGGAAATTCAACCAAAATCGGTGAAATCTTGCTCAAACGCACCGCATTTCAATCCTTGACAAACATCACATGGAAGGTTAGTTCGATTTCTGTATGCATGCAAGTAATTTGTTCGGTTTTTTTCTCTCTGTATTGAATCAACCCAGAATTCGTTTTCCGGACTGGATTGTTGCAATCCGGAAAATAAATTCCGGAAACACCCAGTATTGGTTTTGACCGTCTGTTTTGTACTGTTTTGTGCTGATTGTGTTGTGTGCATGTTACAAAAGGTTCAACCTCTAATACTCGGCGCGTAAGGGAGGCATGGCATGCTTCCCATAGGAGAGAGCGTCTCCAACGGCTGGAGGAGGAAGGTGTTGTTCCTCCGAGGCGTCGGGGTGCTAGAGGACGCCGTGCTGATGTCCAGCCTGATGTCGAGCATCAGCCGGAGCAAGAGAATATGGTAGATGACGTGGACGTGCAGCAAATGGAGGAGCATAAGCTTGAGGAGGAACTTCACGCTATGGACGAGGAAATGGAAGATGCCGAGCCACGACGAGGGCGAAAGAAGAAGCAGATGGTGGTGGACCTTGAGCCACTTGATGACTATCCAGGTGGCCCACACGACACTGGCCTGCTGTGGAGGTACCATGTGCACGTGGCCAGGAAGGTGGCTGATGGTGAGGTATTTAATCTGTGTGAAAATGATGTTGATAGTTGTGAAACTATCTATTTATGTACTGTTAAATTTGTTTGTGAAGCCATGAGTGTAAACTAATGTTTAGGTATTGTTTTTAATTATTTTCAGTGGCGTGGCAATTTAAATTGCATCAGTAACGGAAAGAAGATAGAAGTGATGCATGATGAAGAAACCAAACCTATCATGGCTGCACGGTGGTGGAAAGGCAAATTGCAGGACACCGGCCTTTCTTGGCTTCAGGATACCAGCTACAACATGATTGACCACGGTCTGATTTGTGCCTTTGTGGAGAGGTGGCACGAGGAGACTTCTAGCTTCCACCTTCCGTTTGGGGAGATGTGGCATGTTTGCTGCATCTCCCCATTGACGGCATGCTCCTGTCCCACGAGTTCATATCACGGGACGAGGCGATGAAAATGATGGAGACATACTTGGGGTCTGATCTGGGTGATGCTCATATTGAGTTCGAAAAGACCAAAGGTGCACATTGCTGATTTGGCTACTTGCAGAGGATTTTCAAGGAGCGTTTGAAGGAGTAGTTGGCTTTGGAGATTGAGTATGGTGGTGTGACTGAGGAGGTGCAGAGGTTGCGGGACCAGGCTGTCCGCATATATTTGCTATACTTGGTGGGGATCACGCTCTTCACTAACAAGAGCTAGAATGCTGTGGATGTTGTCTACCTAAGGTACTTTAGAGACCTTGATCTTGTTGCTGGTTTTTCATGGGGAGCTGCGGCACTAGCTCACTTGTATAGGGAGCTCAACAATGCTGCACGTTGGAACTGCAGTCAGGTAGCAGGATACCTGACTTTGTTGCAGGTATAAATTAAAAACTATGTTTTTTTTTTTTTAAAATGTAAGTGTTTATGGTTTGTATATTTATATGTGGTTGTCTTTTGTGCAGGTTTGGGTGTATCAGCACTTCCCAGGTATGGGAAGCAAGGATGCATGGGCAGGATATCAGGAGAATCAGTATCCACGTGCGATGCTTTTTAAACCACTGTCTGGTTTAGGCACACCATACAACTACATAAACCATCTAGATGCGCTGGATTTGACGAGGGTTATCATGGCCCCATATGGAGAGCACCGTGAGGCACGTCAGTTTGAGTGGGTTAACCTTTACTCTGGATGGCTTAGATACGGAGACCGCATGGTGAGATATCTGCCGAAGCGTGAGGTCCTTGATGCACAAGCTGCTCAGGAGGATGGAGAGGTTGGGTACTTAGAGCTTAGCGGAAGGATGAGCCGCATCAGAGACCATGTCTATGATGTGATGTCCAGTAGTGTGGTGCCACGAGGGTCTGAGGAATAACATTTAAAGGATGTGTTGAAAGAGGTGCATGATGGAAAAGTTTACCGTCAGTGGGGAGCTATTGAGGGTGCCAGAGGTGGCAGAGGCGGTGACAGGGGTGGTGGCAGTGTAGTTATAAGGGGTTGATTATAAATGTATAACTTATGTTAATGTTTGAATATTTTGGATGATTTTTAGTTACGTAACATTTAGATAATTTTAATTTTTAAGTTTAATTAATGTTTGCATATTATTTTGTGTTGTTCATTGTTATGTTATAAATGTAATTATGTGATTGAACATATGGTCAAAGGCCAAAACTGTCGGCTAAATGCGCCAAAACAGAGGCTGAGCCAAAACAGATGGCTTCTGCCTCTGTGCTGATGTAGTTCGGATTATATAATCCGGACGGTTTTGCAAATTACGGATTATATAATCCGGAAACATCATTTCTCACCCCATTTGTTGACTTTCAACGGAGTGATTTACACATTTTGGATTATATAATCCGAAAGTTGTACAAAATATCCGAATTATGTAATCAGAATCTATCTATTCAAAACTGGCATCATCATCCATCAGGGTGGGTGAAGTGCCAAAATCCACGAATAAATCCGGAAATAATATTCCGGAAGGAGTTCGGATTATATAATTCGGACCAGGGGTATTTTTGGAAAAAAGGGCGCGCGAAGAAAGGCATAGGGTGAGAAAAGTAAATCTCTTATATTAAGACCTTAGAAACTTCCCAATAATCAATAGTATCCATACCATTTGAGACTCCCCATTTGTTTTTTGATTACTGTTCTTCCCCCAACACAAAACACTCGCATCCTACAGCCATGCCCAAAATGCCCCTGCGCTAGTTAACTAGTGCAAGTGTAAAATAATGCGCAAGTTAAGTGGAGTTGTGCAAGTTAAGTGGCACAAGTTAAGTTGAGTGGCGCAAGTTAAGTGGCGCAAAGTAGCTACTTTTTTTTTAATTTATTTACTATTTTCAAATTATTTTATTTACTTTATTCTAAAATATTTTATTAACTTTATTCTAAATTATTTGTTCACGTTATTCTAAATTATTTATTTGCAATATTCTAATTTATTTATGCACTTAAAATAAATTTGATTTTATTCTAATTCAATATTTATTCTAATTTATTTATTCATTAAATACGAAATTAGAAAATAAATTTGATTTTATTTATTCAATATTTATTTATTCAATACATAATCATAAACATAAAATAAATGCAAAAATAAATACAAATAAAAA
>Ga0228711_1006106_pt1 | contig 18068 bp, 14 predicted proteins | sample MedpolnodulmetaG_2_FD_177996 | JGI IMG/M metagenome (GOLD analysis project Ga0228711, IMG submission 177996) | Root nodule microbial communities from Medicago polymorpha collected in Santa Monica, California, United States - brown nodules | ecosystem: Host-associated > Plants > Roots > Nodule...
GCATTGGTTGTTTTAAGCATGATTTTTGTGTATTCTGCAACTTAGTGTCGTTCAAGTAGTCTTGACAAGAAACAATTAGAAAAATGCATCCTTTGGTCAAAAAGAAAAAGAAAAAGGCATCATTTTGGTAGTTCCCGTTGTCTATCTCATTTGCAATGACTATTAACAAGAGTCAGAGTCAGTCTTTGAAAAATGTTGGTGTCTATCTACCGTCTCCTGTTTTTTCACATGGACAATTGTACGTCACAACATCGAGGGTTACTTCAAGGGATGGTTTAAAGATACTGATCAATGATGAAGACAGTCAAGATGCTGATGTGACATCTAATGTGGTCTACAGAGAAGTTTTCCGTAACGTGTAGCACTTTGTTTTGTAGTATTGTTTTTATTTAATATCAGTACTTTTTCTATTTCGACAGACGTTGGATTTTCTTTTCGTCAATAAATTATGCCATCAAATTTATATGTCATGTTACCGTAACAGGGTTGATGTCATGGAAATTGTTTAATATTGTACATTAAAAACGTTTGCGACAATTAATTTTATGAACTGAATCACACTATTTTTTCGATTCAAGTAAAGTTTTTACTTTCTTATTTCCGTTGTATTTGTTCTCTTATATGACCCGGGCGTTAGCACGGGTCAATGGTCTACTAAAAATTCTTAATTACAACAACAAGCATGTGGAGTGGAGGAAATGTTCCATAATACTAAAACTACTACATACTAGACATTGTAATTTTTGTTGCATTCTCCAATGTTGGGTATGTTCATTCTATATTCAATATTGACTAGAGAGGATCATCATGTATAGTAGCTTGATGGCATCATGTTTAAATCAATTTATTTGTGACTTGTCATTTTGGTATGAGCTTATGTGATTTCATCCTTTTGGCTATAGAGATCATTTGAATTTGGAACAAGGTTTCGTACTTTTAACACTTATTGTTGTAGATAGAGTTTTGTTATCATTATCTCAAATTCAATATTCTTCTATTGTGACTTGATTGATTAATTTTTGCTATATTTGAGAAATTATGATTGTTCTTATTCCACCAATGGTGCTTTCAATAACTTGATCTATTAGAATATAAATATTTATTGTATAAATTATTAGTGATTGTATATAATTTATACAATAAATATTTATATTCTAATAATATGATCTTAAGAATGATAGTATATCAACTTTCAACTCTTTGGAGGGGTTTGTAAAAATAATGCTTGAATTTTATCAACTTTTTTATCTATGTTTGTTGGTGTTTGATCATCATTGTCGACGTCGTCATCATCGTCATTATCACCATCATCTCTTATCTTATTTTGAAACTCATCAAAAATGATATGGATGCTTTATTTGTCATCTAAAATGCAACAATGGCAACCAAAATTGTGAAAATGAGAAATATCTAGGTTTCTATTATTTGAAATTTATAGAGTTTTATTCAATATTTTTCTAATAGAACCAAAATTCAAAACATATATATGCAATGTTTATGGCTTCTCGCCGGAAACCTTTTTTAACACTATTCATTTTTATATTTTTCCTTCCAACAAGTCTATTTTTGTTGGAGAATCCTTGAACAAAATAAATAATAAATTATGTGAAATATCAAATATCATTTTCATCAAAGAGTTTTTTTTTTCTTTTCAAATTCTCATATGATCCCTCCTTATAGACACGATGTTTAAACTTTTAGAATTTGAACCCTTTTTATTAAAAAATAAATAAAAGCTTCATAGGAAACATTTTTATGAAAAAAAAACTACAAATTGTAGGTTTTTTTATCATCAGATATTTATTTAAGAACATTAATTTGGAGTGTTCTTTAATCTGAGAATAAATTGTAGGTTTTTTTATTATCAGATATTTATTTAAGAACATTAATTTGGAGTGTTCTTTAATCTGAGAATAAATCGGAGGTTTTTTATTACCAGATATTTATTTAAAAGATGGTGAATTGTTCTTGAAAAATCATAACGGCTCCTTTACATGGAAGACCATCCTTGGTTATTTTTTTATTTTTTTATGGTAGTGTAGGTTGGTTAAGCAATCTACATGCTGAGTCCAGCCTCTTATAGTAATGCTCAAGCTTTGTTGGGATGTAGGTATTAGAAATATAGTTTGTTGCACCGACTCTTTACATGTTGTTTAGCTAGTGAAAAAGGGGACTCATCATTTTCATCATTACTGTAACGAGTTAAAGATTATCAAAGAGTACATGAGTAAGGAGTGAGAGATCTTGCTTCATCATATTCTTCAATTTTGAGTCTCTTGCTCGATTGCATGAGCCTTGTCATGCTCTTTTCTTCGCATCAATATTGTAAGTGAATCCCCTTTAAAACTTCATGTCAAATAAGACATATTACCATATTTTAGATAAAAATAATAATTGAAGGGAGAACCAAAACAATTTAATTTTAAGAAAATGCTAAGAAGTGTCCTTGAGACACTCTTTAAGAGTTTAAAACAGTAAGGTTTTATGAAAATATGTGCATTCAATGTATTGAGTAATTTCTTTTTAAATAAGCGAGTAGATAAACAATTACCCCTTTGAAATTAACAAAACTTCAAGTACCCCCTGAAATTGCACAACGTTAATCAATTTACCTCCTCCGTCAAATTCTTCTGTTAGTCAACCTCACGTTTTGCAAATACCCCCTGAAGTTTTGCACTTGTGTGTAAAATGCCCTCTAAAGTTTTGCCTATTTGCTCTTAAATAAATACTACATTTGAATAATTTCTTCTTCTGAAATACTTAAAGACTACTCTAAAAACACTCGTTAACAAAACCCTTGTTATAAATCATATTAATCATATTTATTTTCTTTGCATCATCGTAGACGCCCCACGCATCTCCTTCCTTAAGAAGTAGTTTTTTTTTTCTTTTCCCTTTTTGAATGTAACAAAAAAGTAAATAATAAAGTGGTATATGAGGATGGAAAACGATTTTATGATATTGTAAGTGAATCCCCTTAAAAAGTTAATGTAAAATAAAAAAAATTGAGGCTTATCAGATCGTTTGGTCCTTTATTTAATTTTTTGTTTTCATTTTGGTCCCACGATTAATAAAAATGACGTTTTAGTCCCTCACATTTTCCTTTGTCTGCTAAATAAATCATGACTGTTAACTTTAACTTCAAATGTTTATGGTGGACCAACCTTAAAAATGGTCCATCATAGACCTTGTTAATTTTGTTATTTTTAACCATTCGATCTATTTATCATAAAAGGGACGGTTAGATCTTCACCTTCTTGTTCACGATCTTCATAAAATAATGCTAAGGATGTGAAATACCTAAAATACCCCTAATGTCAAATTAAAGATCCCAAATTTCCCTTCTCCTCTTCTTCTCCAACTAGCATCTTCTTCCCTTTCCTCTTATCAACACAACACATCACACAAACATCAATTATAGCACAACACAGCAACAACACAACACAACATCAACAACAACACAACATCTTCTTCCCAAGTCAGCAACAACACAACATCAACAACAACCCACCTAATTTTTGTTTTTTTTCCTTCATCTTCTTCCCTCATATACATCTTCATATTTATACCATCTTCATCACAAAAATTAACAACCCAAAAAATCAAAATCGAATCCAGGTTCAAAATCTCATAACTGATCAACATGTGACTTTTTTCCCATCCTTGTTCAAAATTTCATCAACACCATTCGAAACCAAAATCAAATCCAGCGAAGGTGATGGTTGAGAAGCATCCACCCCAACAACATAAAATCAATTATTATCAAGATTTGTGAATTTCTTTAAAGGAATCAAAAGAAGGAAAATTTACACAAAATAATGCCCAAAATTCGTAGCAAAATCATACCCAGATCCAAAAAAAATCAACATGAAAAATCCCATCCAAATTCACAAACTTGCACACAACACTCTCGATTTCTCTCTGTTACCAGAATCGATGTCGCACGAAGCTTGATTCTGGCAACAAACTTCCGGCGAGATGAAGATCCAAATCGACCCGATTCAGCTTCCACTTTCGCAAACAAAAGCAGAAGAATTAATACATCTAGATAAACTAAGACAAAAGGGACGATAATTGAAGAAGAATTTGATTTAAGACAACAGTTTCCGCACTTGCCACATTACCTTGTACTCGTTCTTCAGGTTCAGTGTCAATCCAATCCTTTGGTCTCATAGCCACACCTTGCTTGGCACAACTTCTTGAGTTATGTCCTATCAGTCCACATCTTCCACATTGAGTGTCGTTATAGGTTTTCTTCATGCTACTCCCACCAATAGGTTCCTCATTGCCATCCTTTCTCCTGTTCTTCTTAGGTCTTCCTACTGTCCTTTTCACCTTTGGTGGCACAGGTTTTTCATAAGGTGTTGGTTCCCAGTAAATTTGAGAATTCACAAGTTGAATAAAGTGGCTATAAGTTGCCCTATATGATCCAAGGGTCAACCAAGCATGACAATGATCTTCTAGCGAACATCAATTAAAATCAGTCAAAACAACATCAGCGTAATAGAATCTTCCATCCTGCAAATTTGTCCAACATCAGTCAAAATCAAAAGCAAAACAACATCAAAAATGCAAATCACACATCAATACCAACCTCAAAAAACCCTTTTTATAAATTGTGTAATGTTCTTCATTTTTAGTAACCAAACATAAATACATAAAATTGTTAAGTTTCTAACAAAAAACCCTAAAATTACTAATCTAAAAAACGCAATCAAACTCACAACACTCACAAACAAACATCAACGAAACATGATATGAAGTTAAAAGTTGAAAAAATAATGCCTAAAACTAAAAACAATAATCACAAAAAACGAACACAAAAAAGGGAGAAACGAACAATAGTGAATGGAAAACGAAGTTGAATGGCGTTACCTTGACAAACCACGAAATCTAACTTCAAAACCGAATCTTTTCCAAGGTTGATCGCTGGTGATGATGATGATTTTGGAGAAGTGAAGAGGGTGACAGTTTAGGCGGAAAGGTGAAAGGTTAGGGACTTGTTTGATGCTTCTGAGTGAAAATATGAGGATGAAAGACAATGGTAATAGAGGGGTATAATTGAAAACACAGGAAAAATTACACTGAAAAGTTACGTTTCGAATTTTTACCATTTCCATCAATTTAGTCCTTGTACATGTGGCTGCCTTGTTGACATGTGTACAAGACAACACAACATGCAAGAGGACACGTCATCACCACTAACAGAGCTTTTGGACGGAGGGACCATTTTGATAGACGTCTGTAAAATTCAGGGACTGAATAGATATTTCGCAAAATTCAGGCACAATTTTGGCCGATTTTTTAAAATTCAAGGACGAATTTGAGGTATTAGTCTTTATAAAAGCTTGCAAATTGATCTTTAGAAAATTATAGGCTTAATAGTAGTTTTCGCCCCATAACTTTCACGAAGTTGTGATTTTGGCTCCTGAGAAAAAAACTATAAAACCGCCCCTAAGTTTTGCAACTGTAGTAGTTTTGGCCCCCAAGACCAATTTTTGGTAAAAAATAAAATAAAATAAAATAGCACGTGACACCTCACTTATGGTGCCACGTCAGCATAGACCGAGTCAAAATTGACATTGGGGTCAAAACTGCCTCAGATGCAACAGTTAGGGGGTGGCTTTGTAGTTTTTTTTCTTAGGGGTAAAAATTGAAACTTTAGAAAAATTAGGGGGTTAAAACTGCTATTAAGTCAAAATTATAATGGACCCTTTTGTTTGGCAAATTTCGTAATTAAAGGATTTTCTGAGGGGTGTATTTGCTTTTGATGATTTTTTTAATGATTTAAAAAGATTAATTGATTAATTAATATAACAAATTCGAATTTTATATATTATGAGTTTTTCTATGAAGATGATGAAAGGATGATTAGAGTGCTTATGCTGATGATTTTATTTTTTTTGGGTTTTTTGTTTAATTTATTTTTTTGTTTTTTTTAATCATTATTTTTTTGGGTTTGTTTGTATGAATGTGTGAATATGATTGACGAAGATGAAGAAAAGGAAAAAAATTAGGTGTTGGTGGTACATCGTAAGATGGAATAGACCTGCATAATCCAATGATTCTCTTTAAAAAACAAACGACTGAAATTAAAATAATTAATAGGATCTATGGTGGACAACTCTTAAGGTTAGTCCACCATAGACATCGTTTGGGGTTAAACTAAACCGTCAACATTTATTTGACAAACGGAGGAAAAACGAGGGACTAAAACACCAATTTTATTAATTGTGGGAACAAAATAAAAACAAGAAATTAAATAAAGGACCAAACGATCTAATAAGCCAAAAAAAACCAAAAGAATTTAATTTTAAAATAGAGAATTATTCCACGAAATGATGAAAAAAGGGGATTAAAAAAATGAAAAGGAAAGTGATGAGATGAATAAATAAAGAGAGAGAGAGAGAGAGAGAGGAAAGAAAGGAAAGAAAAGGGGAGAGGATGAGTAGTCGTAGAGGAGGAGAGGAAGAATACGATTATCTGTTCAAGGTAGTACTGATAGGCGATTCTGGAGTTGGTAAATCGAATCTTCTATCCCGATTCACTCGCAATGAATTTTGTCTTGAGTCCAAGTCTACTATTGGCGTTGAATTCGCTACTCGTACCCTTCAGGTTTCTTACTTTACTACAAGATCTATCTATCTCACTCAGATCTCGCTCCTGCATTTTATTTCTTTATTTATCTATTCTAACCAACCAACCAACCAACCAACGGATATGTGATAATTCCATTCTTAATTGCATTTATTTTCTTTCTTAAATTGTACGTAATTTTAGGCAAATTCGGATCATGTTACTATACTATGTGGTTCTCGCTCATATTAATTAATTAATTTATTAATATCCAGGTTGAGGGAAGAACTGTGAAAGCTCAGATATGGGACACTGCCGGACAGGAACGCTACAGAGCCATTACCAGTGCCTACTATCGCGGTGCCCTCGGTGCTCTTCTCGTCTATGATGTCACCAAACCCACTACCTTTGACAATGTCACCAGATGGCTAAAGGAACTCAGGGACCATGCCGATGCTAACATTGTTATCATGTTAATTGGCAACAAAACCGATCTCAAGCATCTCTGTGCCGTTGCCACTGAGGATGCTCAGACCTATGCTGAAAAGGAAGGCCTTTCCTTCATCGAGACATCTGCTCTTGAAGCCACCAATGTCGAGAAGGCTTTCCAGACAACCCTTGGAGAGATATACCGCATAATCAGCAAGAAGTCGTTGTCTTCTGCCAGTGAACCTGCTGCTGCTGCCAATATTAAAGAAGGCAAGACCATCACCGTTGGGGGATCCGAAACCACCAATACAAACAAGCCCTGTTGTACATCTTAAACTTAACTTCTTCAACCTCCATGGAGTAGAGAGGGAAGAAGATATATTATTATTTATAGTATATTCCATTTTCTTATCATTATTAACGATCAGCACTGCTCCCTGTTTATGTTTTTTATCATTCCTTTTCAATTTGTTTTTCCTTCTTATTTATGCTTGTGTTATGTGTGGTGAGTACCGGGTTCGCCTGCAATTCATGATGCCCGATTAATCAAAAATATGAAATCCATTTGTGTAAAAAATTGATGGACTGATTTTGCAGAACAAATTATCAATTCATTTTTATTCACATGTTTGTGATTTCTCTGCCGTGTGCACTGTGCCATTGTCAAGTGTCAAGCAGCACATCACTTTTGTACAAGTTAAAATCTAGAGGCTTGAAAGTCTTTTGGTTTTTAGTTGGGCTCATAATTCATTTTGTAAAAACTAAGAGCGAAAAACTCAAGTCCTTATGTTTCCTTATGTTTTCAAATGTGGTCATATTTTGTAACATTTGTAAGAATAATTTGTGGCTACTGTTTAGACTAACAATAATTTTATATATGTCTAACACAAAATCTGCCTCAGCACCAGTATCCTCAAAGACTTACTAGTATTTTTCATTTGAGAAATGATATTTGAACATCCATTTTGTGGGTGGAGTTTAGGGTGAGGGTCCAATTAAGTCCCTCATCAGTGAACCATTATTAAGAGGCGTCAGATTAATCAAATTACACACATCATGTTGTACACCATCTACACTGGATCACGAATATCTTCTTCTCTCACTGGTAGGGTCAGGTTATTTCCACAACCATTGTCTAGGTTAAAAATTGATGTAAAACACAATCCCTCATTCCATCCACACAAAAGGAAATTAAAATTAAACTATTAGATTTAATTAATAATTTAGTTCGGTTAAAAATTAAAATGAGAGCATATATAATTTTCACACTATCGTACTATTATTTTGACCTTTACCTCTCCAATAGTGATTCAATTCAATGGAGGAAATTTGAAATTTCTAATTCTAAAATCTCCAATAACTATCGTCGAACGAATGTTGAGACGTTGTACTGGTTTTCCATCCAAGCATATATGGGATAGTCACAGTTGAGTGAGAGGGTCAAACTTCCAACATAAATCCTCATATCTTCATGAACATAATAATAAATGTTAACTGCTCTTGTTATGGCAAAGTGCAATTGCTACCAACATAACTCCTAATATCTACACCAATTAAATTCTTTCTCGTAAAATTTATAAGAGCCCTTAAGAAATTGTAACAAATGGTTGTACAAATATCTCACTATTCTTTTCGTTATCATCATGGATGTTGGCTTTTGTAGAACTTCAAAAGTTATACGCTAACAACTTCATAGAATATCATTTATTTTTCATAAAAAATAGGAAAATATCACCTATATATAATCAATCTATCTATGTCTATATATTACACAACATAAAACACTGCAACAACAACCTTCTAATATGGATTTAAAACAATATAACTTAATTCCATAAGTACCACTCACGAGTTGACAGCTACTGGTATTTTTCTCACTTCTACACACTTAAATGTGTATTTTTCGCCACAAAATTGTTTTGACAAAAAAAAAAGTAACTTAGGCCACAAAGTGTTACTAATGTGGCCAGTGACAATACATGTCACAGGATTGTAGTTCCTTGAAATAATCCTTTCACCGTTTAGTGTTGAAAGTTTTTTTTTTGAAAGGGTTTAGCGTTGAAAGTTATCTATCGAAAAAAATGAAAAACAACAACAATAATAATATAGCATGTGCTAGGCGATTTGAGAACATTCCTTATCTTTTTGGCTGACTCTACTTGTTACCCTTCATTTGTTGGTTGTCTACATCCGGCCTCTTTACTATCTAGACTTGATCATAGTGTAAAATAATCTTAATATGCTTCATCGTATGAGTTGGATCCAAATATAGTTTATGATAGAACTTCATGACATAATTTGATTCATGTGGCCGACCCCTTAGTGGTATAAATTTTGGTTGTTGTTGTTGTATCTCTTCATCGGTCAATCTATTGTATATAATTGCATGCATGATATTATGGTCAAAATATTATGTCTGCAAAATATTATGGTCAAAGCCTGGTAACTAATAAATGATGCGTATGCGATTGTACCAAAATAAATATGATGGGAATGTGAAATTGCTCCCCCTTCATTCTAAATTTGATAAGTCACCATAAGAGTAAGAAGTATTTTATCAAGGATTTAATAGATGGTATTTTGGCAGTGACTGAACCATCTATGTCATAACAGATTGAAGAAACATGGTCACTCTGTTTTAGTATAACTCTATAAGAAAGAGTTAAGAAAGAGATGGAAATTTACAAGTTGAACCTAACCACAACAGTTGCTGTTCTGTGGGATTGGCCGCCCCTTGATCTGAACAGATTCTGCTGCTGACTTACTACCAGTTGGTTGGCTTCCCATCCTGTATATTCAAATCAAGGTCCAATAAGGTTGAGAGTAATGAAAGAAACAGAAATATGATCGGAAATGAGAATAGCCAGGGGAAGGTAGTTACTTGTTCTTAATCTCGGCTGCCATAGTTAAGAAAGCCTGCTCGACATTGATGGAGTCTTTAGCACTTGTCTCAAGGAAAGGGATAGCAAGGTCATCCGCAAATGCCTTGGCAGTGTGGGTGTGAACAAGCTTGCTGTCGGTGAGATCGCATTTATTCCCAACAAGAAGCTTGGAGACAGAGTGGTTAGCATATCTATCAATTTCATGCAACCACTGCTTGACATTGTTGAAAGTTTCAACATCAGTGACATCGTAAACAATAATGATTCCATGTGCTCCTCTATAGTAACTGCTAGTAATAGTCCTGAATCGTTCCTGTCCAGCAGTATCCCACTAAACAAACAAACAATCAATTAATTAGTTATGATTAAAAAAGCACTAACAATCTGAGAGAAGAGAACTAACAATCTGCAGCTTGGCGGTTTTGCCTTCAAGTTCAACAGTTCTGATTTTCTGCCATCAAAATCAAAATATAATAATGAGTAGTAGCATACGAAACATATAGAAAAGAAAAGAGTGTGAATTAGTTAATTACGAAATCAACGCCGATGGTACTAATGTAGGTGTCATCATATGAGTCATCCTGAAAAAGAAAGAAGAAAAGGGTTTTGTTTTGTTTGGTGAAGAGAGCGAAAGAAGATCTGAGAGAGAAAGAGAGAACTGACAGCAAATCTGAGAAGCAAGCAAGATTTTCCAACGGAGGAATCTCCGATAATCAGAAGTTTAAACAGGTAATCGCTGAAATCAAATCAAAATCAAAATCAAAATCAAAATCAAACAATCAATCATATAGTCACTCAGTTGATGTTGATTCAACCAACAAAACTTACTATTCGTTGTTGCTCATACTCAACTCTTCAATTCAAACACTATTCTTTCCCAATTCTCCACTCAACCCGCCGCTTAATACTTTTTCTTTTCATACATTTAATCTAACTTTAACTCAACATTGCTTACTTTCTTTTCTCTTTATTATTATTCCTTTTCTTTTTCTTTTTTTTTAAATCATCACACATTACTTTATAAATACGTTTTATTTTGGAGTAGTTTCGTGACTAGAATCGTTTCGTAAACAGTGATGTTTCTTTTGGCTACCAATTGATTTATACTTACATGAAATAAATAGTTTTTTCCATAAAGAACAAATAGATTTAAAAAGTAATTAAGTAAGTCATTAAATTAATCTCTAAAGTGCTCTCAACTAAATCCATGAGATTATAAATAATACAAAAAAATTTTTGGTTATATTAAATTGTCAAGTTAATCATATATTTTGTCAAAATTTTTTTATTTATTAACATATTGTTATAAGAACTAATATAAATAAAATTTGACGGAACCAAATATCTTTTTGAATTTTTCATAATGTCATGATCTTATTTGAGATTGATAGTCCTACAATGTTTGAGAGAATAAGATGGTTTACACTAGATTTAATTAATCATATTAGCATAAGAATTTCAGTATAAAAATTTACTGAAAGTCACATCCTAATACTACCTCTGAACATACGCATTAAATTTGAATAACCAATTATCCTATGCATTAAATGAAAAAGAGAAAGTAATTTGGCAAATGTGCAAGGTACTACTATAATTCTATGGAAATGACCTCACAATCTCGTGTGTTAATTTAATAAACCATTGAACTTTTATACAATCAATCGCCATGTATTTCATCTGCTCTATAGACTACAGACCTTCCTGAAACATGCAAGTTTGTTGGTTAGATCTTTGTACTGTACAATACCTTCTATCTATGGTAGTTGTGAATATCCTATCCTATGTGTATAAGTACATACGAGTTTTAGTCACTATCTCTTAGAATCAAGATTTTGACAAGTTTCTAAAATAAATGTTTATATCGCCATTGTGTTTAAATGAATCAAAACCCTTTGAAATGTCACTTGCCACTTCTCACTAGGTGAAAGTGAAATAGTGACTCAGTTTGGCCATTCTCACTGTCAGCCTTTTTATTTTCCTTAACCAGACGAGCTTTGCGCACAGCTTGTTGGACTTGTCTTTCATGCTCCTTAAGGTTCTCTTCAAGATTATCCTCTGGAGGCAGAAGTACTGGTCCAGAATAGTTGAGCATGTGGCCATTTTTGGGGGCACAACCCTGCAACAAACAACAAATAAAAGCAAGTCATTATTAGAGAGTTCCATAGTCGCATTCAGACCATAGTCTCAACTCAACATCTATCGAGTTCATCCTCTTCCATAATATCAGAGAGTTGCATGTAGTGCTGACTCCAAAATAATAGAACAATTGCACATATTAGTGTTTGAAAGTAATTTTTTTACCATGGCACGATCCTTTCCGAACAGATGGAAGTCTTTCTTGCGTGAATGTTTGGTTCCATCCAGTAATTGATTCGACTCACCATCATCCAAATGACCATATCTCGTATCAAACTGATCCTCTAACCACTGTAAATTCAAATTACGGTCTCCACTCATATCAAGTCGTGAATTACCTCGAATTGCAACTGAATTAGAAAATCTTGACAATTGTGCAGTACTACCGTGCCAATAAGAATTTTGTTTTCTCAATTCAAATTTTCTTGATGTGAAAACACGATCAGGGCCAGAAAGAGCAGCTTCCTCTTTCAAATTCATATTGCGCGACGATCCATATGCACGTGGATGCATTGACTGGCCCGAATGAGAGAAGATATTACGTGATCTTAACTTTGCAGGTTCAAGAGGGAAGCCATAACCTCCTTCCTCTTCAGGATTGTACTTCTCACTAATGCATTTTGAATTACACTGCCCTTGTCTCTTCTGCAGGAAGAAAAAAAAAATCACATGGAAAATGATGAATCACGCAAATCCAAACAATTCTAGCAAAGAAGTTCCATTAACACTATCTTTATGATTTAAAGTACCTCTATTGATGACTGAATCTCAACATTAACATCAGGCGCTGGCACAACTTTAGACTCTTTAAAATTCCTTCCAACTGATTCCTGTCTTACATGTCCTTTATTTGCTGCCCGTCGTCTGTTTTAAAATAAATAGTAAAAACAGAAGCGACACAGACAAATAACAAGTATTGTTAAAGAAAAAGATTATAGAAACAGAACAGAATAAAGGTGCTATCTCAAAATAAAGGCGGACAAAAAATAGAGGGGAAAACACTAAGATTCTTGTTACGTGAGTTATAGGTTCAGAAGAGCAATATCTCCAAGAGAATGCCAAAGGGAGAAATGAGAACCTTTCTATCATTCTAGTCATTGATTGCACATCAAGTTTTGAAAATAAATAATTCCATTCCCCTTGAGATTTTAGTTTCCCATATCAATATAAAAGACAAATTATCATCAAAGCATACCCTACTACACTAGCAGCATAACGTTTTGCTATTTCTGCAGATAATGCAAGCATCAGATATGACAAAATCGCATGAGAATCTATGATGATAACAAGAATCAAACAAGGAATACCTTCTCGCTTCCTCTTCTCGAAGTTTGGCATCAAACTCCTTACTTGGTGGGTACTTTGGCAAAGTTGATGGATCACAAGGAAGTGGCTATGATGTGAAGAACTAGACACAAAATGTCATTGACTAAGAAAAACAGTTGGTAAACAAATTGTTGAGTCAATTCACTGAGAATACAACTTATAGCTACCTCATTCTGAAGTGCTGAAGATGCAGTTCCTCGGTCTTTTGGTTCAATAGCAAGTAAGACTTCCAAGAGGCTCAGTGCCGATGAAGGAAAAATCTTGAATGTCTCAGAAACAACACGTTTATAAGGTTGTTGAGGTTTAAAAATTGTCGCATGTGGTAGCTTTGACTTCTTCCAGTATTCTTCAGAAGGAGATCCACAGAGCTTGAAGATTGTATGCAGTTGCTCCACCTATAACGATAGATCACCAGATCTTAGTGCCCACCGCCCACTTAAAACAGAGAAATATATTTATGCCAACAAGATAATTGAATGAAAAGAAATATTGAAAAAATTCAGTATTACAAACAAGACTATAAAGCATACTAGCTTCTCTCTTTCGTATAAGACCCTTATTTACTTGTAAGCTCCTTTTTCTCATCGGCAACATGGTTGCAGATAATTTAAGTGGTTATAAAACTAACATAATAGATATGCAATGATGATTTACGTTTCTAATAGTTTTATACCAAGTGAATCTGTAAATTTATCTTTCATTACAAATACAAGAAGTGGATAAAAAGGACCTATTAGTTTGACATTTATTTCATCATAATCTGGAACGCTCAAGATAACATATGCAAAGGCTTCAGTGTGTTCGATAAGCTGTAGTGTCCCACATACTATTCGACCCAAAGAGGGTATGGGTCCAATTGACACTCTTAGCAGGGGAACCAAAATATGGAAGATATATTCTAGAATGGGTGAAGAAGGGATTGCATAAGAGAGTGGGGGAAGAGTTAGATACGGGCAAGAGGAATAGAGGGTGGTGAGATGATGGGTAGAAGGCATTTGTTGATATTCCATTTTACCATCAGCTTTCGCAGGGCATAGGGAATTCTTGTCATCTTGCTCTGGGGGTTAGAGGGGAAACCCTTGTAATCAATCACATTCAGCAAATAATACATTTCATTTTACAATAATTTTCTTCAGTTCTTAACACATCCAAAACAAAAGATGAATTTTACCTCAGTTCGTCCAGGCATTATAGGCTTCCTGGTGAACATTTCTGCAAGAATGCAACCACAAATCCACAAATCCACAGAGGCTCCATAATCTGTAGCTCCAAGTAAAAGTTCAGGTGGTCGGTACCACAAGGTTACTACACGACTTGTTAAAGGCGGCCCTTGAGATGGCTGAAACAAAGTTGCAAGCCCAAAATCAGCAATCTTCAGATTGCCATTATTGTCAAGCAGAAGATTTGAGCCCTTGATGTCACGATACATAACACCGCGACTGTGACAATGTTCAAGACCACAAAGAAGCTGTGGCATAAAACACTTGATCTGCAGCATGATAAATTTAGCATTTCCTTTGATAAGAAGGTGAGGTTAGGTACCGTACCTGTGATTGGGTAAATTTGTTGGCGGGCATTGTTGCAAGGCCAGTAAGATCATGGTCCATATATTCAAAAATAAGGTACAAGGTAGCAGAAAGGGTTGAAGTTATGATCCTCAAGTTTGATGACATTTGGATGATGAAGCCTTCGAAGGAGAATAATTTCTCTAGCCATAAAACGGACACTTTGAGGATCCATATTAGCGAATTTAACTTTCTTCAAAGCAACAATTTTGTTAGTTTGAAGATCACGAGCACTGTAAACAGTGGTGTAAGTTCCTTGACCAATCTGCAACAATTTTGTATTGTATGTAAGAATATTAATATTATAGAAAAAAGGAATGAGGAAATGAGAAATACCTGCCTTGTCCAATTTGTGAAAAGAGTCAGCTTTGCAAGGTATCCAGCCAGCGATGGCTTCAGCGGCGACAGCAGTGAGCCAAGAAGGCCAGCCAGCAACAACAAGGGATCCCCTTTCGCCATTACTGAGAGTTGTAATGATCATCTTCTTTTCCTGTTTGTTGTCTTTGTTTGAAGTAGTGGCATCATTGACAATCAAATTGCATTATTCTAATCAATTGATTAATAATGCAAATGCAATGGAGGAATGAGATTAGATCAGCAAATGAATGTTGAATCGGATGGATCCAAACAAGACAGAATGCGGGTTAGAGAACAAGAAGAAGAACATAGTAGTTAGTTTATTACTATACTAATTGTCTTATGAGCTGGGAAACATTCACTAAAAATTAAAATGCAATAATTTAAATAATTAAAAAAAACATTACATTATATAATATTGTATGAAATACTAAAATGCAACAAACTGTCAATGTAGTTTGATCATCACCTACATGATATCGTTTATATCAAACATTACGAAATACTTCATCATAAACGACGTTAAATGTAAACAACATTACGAAAGACTTTTGACCCGTGTGTCGCACAGATCTCATTAACTATAATAGAGACCAATAAGTTATATTTTATATTTACATTGATGTTAGATATTATACAGGAAAAAATTGTATTAATATTAAATATAGTACGATAAACATTCATATTTTTTGAAATGAGTAATTATTTCTAACAATATCTTAATTACATAACGAAATATAGGAAACTTGTTGAGATAAAAATAGGTTGCTACTTAAAATAATACAGCCACATAAACTAAGCTGTGCCTCAAAATTTATAAAGATCCTCTCTATTCGGGTTTCTCTATCTATTAGGATCTCATTAGGATTTTCCTAATTAATCTTTAGCCTCACTTCAATTGGTATCTTCAAGAACAGGGTGATGTTCACAAAAATCAAAAAGAAACTTTGCGGGTTGTTACGCAATAATCATTCTAATACATATAACCATCTAATAAGTTTCACATGCCTACTTTGAGCTATTTACTAATAGATCCAATATCTTCATTCTTCTGTGGAATGTATTAGAATTTACTTCATTATTTACATCATACCAAAGCCTATATGGCTTATATTGACACACAAAGCAACTGAAAAATGAATAAAAATATCACAGTAAGCTTGCAGGTCCTGTACTTTTGATAAAACTCGATTAGCTTACAATCAACAAAGCCTCGCCAAATATACCTCTCAACCAACAAAATATTCATTTTGATATTGCCTGCCACAACTCGATAACCAAGGCTATACCAAACAATACAAATTGCACCCCCATAAAACTGTATGTATCCAATCTGCTCTCCGATTAAGAGAGACAGCAACTTGTAAAAAGATGCAGAAAATTGCAACACTTCATTCCAGCCTGCAATAAAAATAACAAAAAGAATCTCAACAAAACATAAATTACAGCCAGGAAATAAAAATTGAGATCGATACAAAACTGTCGGAAAACAGTTGCACCATTCATGAAAGACTCAAATAATAAACTGTTATTGATGAGTAATCTACCAGAAAAAACCTGAGCCTCTATAGCGAAGGACAACTCCAAACAAAAACTAATTCGGCTCAAAATACAAACACTTGTATCTGCTAAACCATCAACATTATGAAGGACTTTCAAACAGTTCTATTTAGTTTTTGGTTCAACGGTAGATAACAAATAAGCACAAATACATCCAATAACAAAACTCAAGTGACCAAAAAACCATTGACCTTTCTCGCCTTTATTCTCGACAATTTATCAACTTGTTACATGTACAAAGACATTGCAATTTCAGCTGCAAAATAAAGTTTAAATTATGAAAGACTAATTATATGTCGACATAAACAAAAAAAAATTACTCGTAGGAGAAGGGGATGATGATAAAGCAACCAAGTTTCCTTCAGAATTCACAGTAGTCAAGTTTCTTGATAACAATGGAAACACAGTAATAAACAAAAACAGTAGTGTTGATTAAAACGGGAGCAAAAACTGTTCAGCTCAAAGCCAACGAAATCAACAAAAAACAAATGACAACCAAAATGAGCAAAATTTGACCAAATCAAGGACATTTTAGAAATATTCATACATGTATCGACTTTATGAATTCTAGTTAAGATGAATTACCAGCCACTTAGTACTGCCGAGGGTAGTATGAAGGTCTCTGAAGTTCATCAAAGTTTCAAGGGCTGGACACATCTTTCATTGAATGAATCCATGTCATATACGAAGATGAATATCCTTCAAATACACAATAATAGCAAACCAAATAATGACAAAAACTAGAAACTTTTCAAGTTTACGAATCTCACAGTTATATTGAAAATGAAAACTCATTGAAAAATTGAAGTCACAAAATTTATATCAAATTATAAAATCAAAAACCTTTTATCAAGTCAAATGAACCATTAGAGTGTTGTCTTCTTCTATTAATGTGTTGATTCTTCCAAAATAGGCTCAAATAACAAATACAAATAATTTCAATTATATCATGATTCATGAAATAGAAATGAAAACAGAACAGATGTTGTCAGTTGCTTGTTTACTCTAATAATAAAAAATATTAATAACGGAGTTGCATCAGTGCCTTCAAAGCAAATCAAGTGGCAAATTCATTGGACCATTAAATTCAATAGTTGGTGTTGTCACTACTAAACAAAAGTGCAATTTTTAAAATAATCAAACAACTAACAAATTGCAATCTTTAGAAGATTAATGTGTCATTGAAGCCGCAAAAATGCATGCAAGTGTAGTGGTGCACCTAAAAATATCATCTGTC
>Ga0228711_1006110_pt1 | contig 18054 bp, 13 predicted proteins | sample MedpolnodulmetaG_2_FD_177996 | JGI IMG/M metagenome (GOLD analysis project Ga0228711, IMG submission 177996) | Root nodule microbial communities from Medicago polymorpha collected in Santa Monica, California, United States - brown nodules | ecosystem: Host-associated > Plants > Roots > Nodule...
TGCACTGGTTTTAAACTGTTTTTCAGGTACCCTAGATGTATTGTGGATGTTAGAACTTGATTATTGAGGTTTTTATACTAAAAATACGATTTCTGCACTTCTGGACTGATGAATGCTCGCTTAAGCGAACTGGCAAGCGAACTGTTCGCTTAGAGGGTCGCTTAAGCGACCAGCACTCTTACAGCACCCTTTGAAAATTGTTCTTGTGATCCAGAATGCCGACCGAGGCCGTTCTTTGCACACTTATGTAACTTAAACAAACCCTCGATATCAAGAAACTAATGTGCATCATACGTCGAGGTATTATATATAAAAGCATGAGTAACATTAGCATTCCTCCAAGGATGAGTGGCACATGAGAGTACGATAATGTTCATGTTTATGTTCGGGTAGGAAACAAGTCTAAAGAATGGGAGAACTATAGAGCCTCGATGTAGATCGTCGAGAATTAGTATAAGCTTCTATGTATGATTAAGATTAAACAAGCAAGTATTCTACCGCTAATCGGGTAGGTTACGGACCCGTGGTAGATAATCAAGTAAGTATAAGTTATAAGACCTTTACGCATGATCAAGACTATAAGTAAGATGTAGGTGTCGTGTCTTTCCGTTATCCACGCCAGGGGGATACGAGAGGTTCTCGCCAGGGGAACGTGATAAGCTCCATAAGGGGGGCCCGCACGTCACTGAGGGATTAGGTAGAACTCACTGAGACATTATGTAGAACTCACTGAGACATTATGTCTCATCCCAATCCTTATTTGTTGCAGATCAGCAGGTTGTTTTAGCAAGCTTGTAGACGGATGGATATTTCAGCAAGAGCTCGTTTGTACCCGCTGCAGGACGTCATGGACTTTAAGGATGTATTTTTTTATACTTTGGACGTGTAGTATTGTATTGTTGATTGTATGAACGTGTGTTGTTGTATAAAATATTCATTCGAAGTTTTTATGTTGTAAATTTTAATGTATCCAGTACTAAAGATAATGCACATGCTAAACTTTCTAGATACGTTTAGTATGGGTATTACAAAATATGTATTCAAATTTTGATTATATTAAAATAGACATGCAATACTATTTTTTTCCGAAGTATGTTTGATTATTATTTTTTTATAGATCATTAGAAATAAAAAAAAATATTGAGGGAGTAAGGTGTAGATTTTAACATAAGAGGGGAGAGAATGCTATTCAAGCTTCTCTTAGGGGAGAGGAGTGAAAAGTTTTCTAATATGTTTTGAATAAGAGGGAGGGAGTATATATTTTAACATAAAAATGGAGGGAAGTGTAATTCCAACATTTTTAAAGAAAGAGGAGTGTAATTTACTCTAAATGATATTATTTAATATTTTAACCCCTTACCGGCTCTAATGATATTATTTAAAAAAAAAGGTTTGAAGTTTCCTCGGTAGTTAACTGCAGCCGGTTCCATAATTCGGCAGTTAACTGCCGAGGGACATTTGAGTAATTTACATGTGTTTTTCAACCCAAACAAATGTGTATACAACAATTTTCTTTTTATATACCTTCCAATCCTTGGCGTGGTAGATGGAAGCCTGGTTGTTCGTCTACTTCCCTAATAGTAGCACCAGATGGAGGTGAGGCTTTTCTTTGAGCCTTGATATTAACCACCAGATTTATTTTGATGGTGAGGGACTTGAGTAGTATGTATGTCCTAGAAGAAGGTTTATTGTTTCTATTTACACCCAAAAGTTTCAGAAATGATAAATGGACACATTTTCTTAAACACAATATAGACATCACCGTATAATTATATGGTATTTACTTTTTTTTTTTCTTTCCCTCTCCATCTTCCCCTCCCCTCTTCTGCTACCCAAACTGGAAGAAAGCTACCAAAGGCAAACTGCCAAAACAGCCTAAATCAAACAAACCACCAAATTTTGTTGTCATCACAGCAACAACAGCCTAAAAACAGGCCTGAAACATGACAGCTACAAAACACTCAGCCACACAAGACACCGAGGCACCAAATTGGATTCTAACGCCATTGGTAATATAAACACGGCTGAATCTTCAAAAAGCGTGATCAGATCTTCGGCGACGTGAGGGAGAAGAGGATGTCGTTGGCGATGTGAGATCTAGATCTGAGAGAGACGGTGGTCGGTGCTGGACGGGGCCGTGGACGACCGTGGCGGAGAGGATGATGGTGAAAAGAGAGAAAAGGTACACGAAGAGATGAAGAAGATGGAGGACGGTGGTTGAGAACGACGACGGAGGAGGACGGTGATTGTGAGAACGCGTCGGACGATGGCAGGAAAGATGGTGTGGTTGTGAGAGGATGGTGGGAGAATGAGTTCTCTTCACACGCAGAGGAGGGATGAAGAACATAGGTGTGGTGTATTTACAACAATTTCCCTGTTTTAATGTTAAAAAGTCCAAATTACCCCTGATGTCTATATTGTGTCTAAAAATGTGTGTTTTGTTATCATTTCTGCAAAAGTTTACTTTAGTTGTGAATGACCTACGTAGTAGGTATGACGTCTTAGACGAAACCTTATTGTCTCTATTGTACACCCAAAATATTCAATAAATAAAATTTGAAAACATGAAATCAACAGCAGAATTATGTTTCTACACTTTGAAATTTCTGTGTTTTCTATGAAGGTAATTGGATGTTTGGTGTTTAGGCATTGAAAATTTATTTGCTTGTATGAGACTGTTGAGAGAAAAATGAATCTTTCAATTGACTTTGTTCATTTGTTGACATGATAATTGGACACTTGTTAGATCTTGTCTCCAAATGTAAGGCATTTAATTCATTTTTAATGCCACTTAGTACATTATTATGGATATCATTTTTAATGCAACATAACTTCATGTTTGTGCTCTACTTGTATAATGGTTATTATCACTAGAGATATGATCACTGGACACAAAAATTGAAACACAATACATACACCGTATTTTATACAGTATTTTTTGAAGTTTTTTTCTTTCTCTCTCTTCTCTCCCTCACCCACTGCTTCTTGTCTCTTTCATCTCCAACCCACCAACCAACCACTGCTCCTCCCTCTCTCCGACCATCAACCACTGGCAACCACTACCATCAGTATTCTTCTCAATTCATGCAACCACCACCATCCCTATCCTTCTCCGATCAACTCTGGTCTCTCACACTACCACCATCATCCATTTTTTTCTCTGTCGCTGTGTCAATACACTTGTCGTTGTTAAATCTGCCTCGTAGCTCTCTGTCGCTGTCGTTGCCTCGTAGCTCTCTGTCGCCGTCGTTAAACACTCCGTCGCCGAGAACCGAACGCAAATCAGATAAGATAAACGGAATCAAAGAAAGGCAGGTCAATAGAAAAACATGAATGAAAGAAAGATTGCAGGAGGTAGTGATACATAGATCGGCGACGAGGGGAGTGGAGGTTGCAACGGTGACAGAAGGAAGAAGATGGGAAGAGATGAGGTGGGTGCTGCGTAGAGGGAGGAGGAAACAAAGAAAAGAGAAGAGCGAGTTTACATAATTGCCCTTCATGTTCAGCTGAAAATTCGTTTTTGTCCTTACACTTGAATGGAAATTACAAAATTGCCCATGGTGTTGTATTTGTGTCCAAATTTTTGTGTGTTTGTTTATCATTTCTGTTATTACTATTACCATTTTATCACCAGCTTCATGACATTTAGAACGAGTTCATTCATTCCGTCTAAATGTTTGCATGTTATCAAGAGTCAAGACTTAATCCTTGCCAAAGTGAGACTTCACCTTGATTGGCTTGGTTGTTGTTTTAGCTAAAGCAATTGGAGATTAGTTTGACACTAAATGAATCATTTGGAGTACCTGTTTAGGATTGGTGTAGCGAATCAATCCATCAGTTAGGTGGTATCATTCACCTAAATAGAGGTAAATTATCATCAAAATACTTATAATATCTTGTTGGATGTAGTTTTTTTTGTTGCTCCGTTATGCATTTGAATGTGTCATTGTTGTTTAAAATCTTGAATCATCCTGTCATTATTACAAAAGCAGTTTGTTTTGTCGTTTATATAAAATAATTTAAATTGATTTTATACATTTTTTTGCAAATCTTATACTTCTAATCTTCAAGATCTTAGCATTTGCATCCAATCATTTCTTCATTATCTTGGATGAATCCTGGATATTTCATAATCCATATGCTCTAGTTGTACTAATATTTGTGTATATTGACAATGCTACAACTCATTGGAATGAACTCAAAGGTCGACCCTTCAACAAAGGCAATTTTGCATGTCCAACCTTCAAGAAGCCAACTCAACAAATCAAGGAGAAAAATATGTTTTCTTCAAGAGACTTGGACCAAGTGAAGTGTATTAAGGATGATGAGGGTAGAATTTTGATTCAGGAAAGAGATATTAAGGATAGATGGAAGAAGTATTTCCACAACTTTTTTAATGAAGGATATGAGATCTTACCAGACTTTAACAGGTTAGACATCGGAGAGGAGGGCCAAAACTATAACTATTATCGTCAGATTCAAAAGCAGAAGGTTAGAGCAGCGTTGAAAAGGATGAGTAGTGACATGGTAGTTGGGCCAGACAACATACCTATCAAAGTGTAGAAGAGTCTTGGCGATAGAGGAATTGTGTGGCTCACAAAACTTTTTAACGAGATTATGAGGACAAAGAAAATGTCGGATGAGTGGAGAAGAAACACTTTAATTCCAATCTATAAGAACAAGGGGAATATGCAAAATTGCGCGAATTATAGCGATCTACTTAATTCGACGCGTGATGGAGCGATATCGGAAGGATAAAAAAGACTTACACTTAGTTTTCATTGATTTGGAGAAGGCGTATGATAGAGTTCCTAGAGAGATTATGTGGAAAACCCTAGAGAAGAAAGGGGTTAGGATTGCCTATATTAGAGCTATCAAAGATATGTATGAGGGAGCTTCGACTAGTGTGAGGACGCAGGATAGGGCCACCAAAGATTTTCCCATAACAATAGGATTGCACAAAAGGTCAACCCTTAAGTCCTTATCTTTTTATTTTACCTTTGGATGTACTGAAGGAACACATCCAAGATTTAGCACCGAGATGTATACTTTTTGCAGATGATGTAGTCTTGCTTGGTGAGTCGAGGGAGGAATTGAACGGGAGGCTAGAGACCTGGAGGCAAGCCTTAGAAGCGTATGGTTTCCGCTTGAGTAGAAGCAAGACGGAGCATATGGAATGTAACTTCAGCAAAAGGCGAATTAGGTTTACCTTGAAGATGAAAGTTGGAGATCATATCATACCCCAAGTTACATGGTTTAAATATCTTGGGTCCATAGTACAAAATGACGGAGAAATAGAAGCAGATGTAAGTCATCGTATTCAAGCTGGGTGGTTGAAATGGAGAAGAGCCTCATGTGTTTTGTGCGATAAGAAAGTACAACTTAAGTTGAAAAGAAAGTTTTATCGGACAGCAGTCAGATCGTCAATGTTGTTTGGTACAGAGTGTTGGGCGCCTAAGAGTCAACACGAGAATCAAGTAAGTGTAGCAGAGTTGAGGATGTTGCGCTGGATGATTGGTAAGACTAGACATGATATGATTAGGAATGACATCATTAGAGAGAGAGAGAGAGAGAGAGAGAGAGAGTGTGTGTGTGTGTGTGTGGGTAGCACATATAGTAGAAAAGCTGGTAGAAAATAGGCTTAGATGGTTTGAGTATGTAAAGAGAAAACTCATAGATGTCGTCGTAAGAAGAGTAGATCAAATGAAAGAGAGTCAAGTTAAAGGAGGTCGAGGAAAACCTAGGAAAACTATTAGAGAAACCATTAAAAAGGATTTAGAGGTTAATGAGTTGAATCCAAATTTAATTTATGACACAACACTATGGCGTAATTTGATCCATATAGCTGATCCCACTTAGTGGGATAAGACTTGATTGTTGTTGTATGTTTTCTTCAAGAAACCAACTTGATTTATATGATTAATTATTCATGGAGCATTAGTATTAAAAGTGATTTTTATGAAAAGAGAAGAATGAAAAAGACAAAGAAACAATATAAGCGACATTATCCTCAATTACATCAAAGTGAAGTTGGTGAGAAAACAATGAAGTAGGGGAAGTGTCTAAGACCATCCAACTCAAGGGGCCTTGATGCCCCATCTTAGTAAGGAATCACAACCATTAACTTTATGATAAAAGTGGGAAATATAAAGGTTCCAATCAGGAGCACATGGAGCAAATGGAGTATCTATGAGATAATTGCTTCATACCAAAGATAGAAGTAAAAGCTTGAATCTGGCAACCTGAAAGTCGGCCTCAAAGAAGTGGGAGAGAACGGTTGCAGTGGAGGTTCCACTAATACAACTGAAATCATTTTATGAAAACACCATCTGGATTGTAAATGAGACCTCCAAAGCATGGGAGAACCTAGGACCTGGATTCCCTGTTGTAACTGCTTCACGCAGTTTCACGCAGTGGTCAATCTTAGTCATAAAACATTAATCCAACGGTTCAGATTTGTTCTGCTAGTTTTCACACAGTTTAATCTCAGCCACTTATCTTTGATCGGACGGCTCACACGTCTTACAGCATCCTGTTGTTACAGCAGGAAATCTGCTTCCAGAGAACCTACGTGGAAGTGTATGCGTGCTTGAGCCCTCACTTTGTTTTGACACTTTTTTTTCTTTCGATACAATATATATACATAGAAAGTTTAAGATATTGTTTTCAATTTTGTTGAATAGCATTATAAATAGGAAATTGCTATGTATCGCGACAGTGATTGTCCCGAGATAACATGTACTCAATATTTCCTCTAAATTATGCCCTACCACCCCATTGATTTGTGGCCAAGAAGAAATTTGATTGGACAATTGATTGTCGCTAGCCATTCGGGACAATATCTCTCTAGAGAAATAGCATTGCTCTTATAAATATGTTGGTTGATCGGTCATGAATATTATCAAGAATTGGATGAAAAATCATTAATGGTTAAATGACCGTTTAGTTACTTACATAAAAAATTATTAATGTTTTCAAAATATAGAAAATCGCATAGAATAACTATGATGTTAATTTATACGTTCAAAAATGGAATGTTATATAACTGTGTGTGTAGAGTCTCCATGACCCAAAATTTATAGATTTGTTCTTATTCAGATGTTATCGATCAAATTACGAAAACCATCAATATTAAACTTCAAAGAGGGGACATGAGAAAGAGCCTAGGTACTACTGTCTCATTGCGTCTTTGTAAAAAAAAAAACTCATTGCGAGAGTTTCCAATGTAAGAAAGAGTATTCTAAACCATACCTTTGGGAGATAATAAGGTTGACGAAGCTAGTAACAAAATCTTACAAATAAGAGTATTTTTGTTAATGATCTCAACTTAAAGGTTCTTAACAGGTCTCATCGAGACACGTCACTTTGAAACAACTCATTTAAATTTTACGTGGTGAACTCTACTAGAACCAAAAACATGTCCCTCAAAAGTAATAACTTTTTTCTTGTAACAAAATGAAAAAGTCATTTGCTTCCTAGTTTTTCCCCAGCAATTGTTACTTCAGAGAGGACCTAAAATACCACTGGCGGACTCCATTCATGAGAATGTGAAATATTGAGTTCGTCCCTTGAAAAACTCATGAAAAATCCCTCACTTGAGGTGCTCTAAGGGCCATCATATAACACTATAAAATTACCTTCGCGGCATTTAATAAAAGGTTTCATCTAAGGTACACCAGTAAAATAGTCTTACACTATATAAAGTTTATTTTCCAAAAATCTCTTCATATTTCATTTTAATTTAATATTTCTTTTTATTAATCTAATAATAAAAATGAATGCATGTTTTTCTTGTGCAACATAGAATGACCTCAATAATGCATGCATGTGTTTTGTTTTTATATTTGGATATTTTCTTGTTAAAGCATCACATGGCATCTCATCTCATCACATGGAACATTTATCTTATTAATTAAAGTGGAACACGCCATAACACTATAAATTAGCATAAAGACGACACCAACATATCAGTCTTGTCGCTTTTTGTTGACAATGAATAATGAAATGATAAAAAGTAATTAAGTGAAGGGTAAAATTGGAAAAAAATATTACAACAAAACAATTCTTTTTATTAGAAGATCAAAATAAGATTTTTTATAGTGTCTGAGGTTGTTTCTAGTTTCTATTGTCATGGATTGTTTCTCCAACTGTCATTGATTGATCTTATATTAATAGGATTTGACTAATTTTTTAATTTATAATAGAAATAATATTATAAAAAATAATAAAGTAGATTAAATGAATGGGTAAATTGTCCTCGTAAGTTTACCTCAGTTGGTAGGGACAATGCATAATATATGCAGGGTCGGGGTTCAAACCACAGCCCAAAAAAAAAATGAATAGGTATATTGGAAAGAAAAAATTCAGTCTAAATGGATGCATCCCCTTCACATATTTTTGTAGATATATATTATGATTGAGTTACACGCATATATAGGTTGCTAATTTATATATGAAGGTGTTCCCTCAAAAAAATTTGTTACAAGTGTACACCTTAATTTTGTAAGTTGCATTTTTTCATTAAAAAATTGAAAAAATGTTTCTTAATTTCCGCAAAAATATCCTGTAAAAAAATTCCTTAAAAATAACTTTTTTTTTTGTTGTCAAGTTGTTTAGTGGATAGAAATTCATGAGGTATTCAGAGTTTGAGTTAAACTCACAGAATCTAAAAACATCTATCGTGAAAGCTGGTTCATTTTTTTAAATTAAAGTCAATGTGTGCCACTAACTTATTATTTTTCTTGATGATAAGGCTAACGAAACTTTTCATCTTTTTTTTTTACCCAGAAAGTTTCATCTTAAAAAAAAAAAACCATTAAACTTTTTTTCAGTCGGGTGAAGCAATTTTTTTTTGTAAAGCCCCAGAAGCGTTCACCTAGCAAACACTATTTTAAAATTGGGTAAAAAAATTCATGTCCCAAAAATAAATAGTTGAAACAATAATGTGAGACCACAACCCCAAAAAAAATTGTGAGACCACAAAACATTAGAAAGTTAGTTGCTCTCAAATAGAAAACGACAATTAAATTTGATTTTTTTTGGTTACATGAGAAAAATAAGCCAAAAAAAATGAAAGCTAAAAACAAAGACTAAGCATGAGAGTAACTTTCATGGCATCCGCAAGAAGGACTAATTGGACTAACTGAAGCTCAATCGGAGGATTGTTGAGAATCACCAAGTTACTAGAAGCTCTAGCACCAAGTTTAGCGAGAACGTGTGCACTCATATTACCTTCTCGAAAAGTATGCTAAAGTCGCACGGTCCAATCTTTGGCCAAGAATTGATGAATTATCGAAATCTCGTTCTCATAATGGTAATATCCAACATCCGTCGTTTGAACCAAGTGAATGGTTTGAAAGGAATCTGAATAACATATAATGTCTCGAAACCCTGCTTTCCAACAAAGATGAATGTCGTGAAACAAAGTCATGATCTCTACATGAAGAATGTTAGAGTAATCGATGCTACCATGATAACCCTTGATGAAATTTGTCATTATGATCCCTTATTAACCCTCCAAATCCAGCTGCACACGAGTTTGTTAAGGCACTTCCATCCACATTCAATATGATAGACCCAATATGCCCTTTGGGCCAAACAACATCTTGAGGCGCCTTTGGGGGACGTGACTGAGTAGGGAAACCATAAGCACAGAGGACATCCATATGAAGAGAATGAACTTTGGTTAAAAAGACCATTGAGAGAAGTGTTGCAGTCCTAAAAAAAACATTCCTCGCACACCAGATAACACACATAACGATGGGGATGATTATGCCAAGCTTGTCAATAGCTTCATGAGACCATTGAAGAAGAGAAGTATCTCCCATGGGTAGAACAAGGTTAGAGCCCACTATGAGATGCCAAACAACTTTAGCGCGATTACGACAATTAAATTTTGTTTACAACAGTGGGTATAATTCCCCTAAAAAAATAAATTGGGTGTGAATTAGTGAGGTGGATGCAGATTAACAAACATTCTCTGATCAAATTTGCAAAACTAACCGTTAATTTATTAGTTTTAAATAATAAACATCAATGGTTTTTTGGGTCCAAGTGAAAATATGCACATTTGCTAATTGAAGATTCATATTTTTAGGTTAATGTATATCAACAATTCATAGGTGTCTATATATACACACACTCATATCTATTTCTTCTAATCTCTTTTATACTCACATTGATTACTTGTATTTACGATGATGTCACAAATGCGTATATCTATTTTAAATCTACTCATTTACCCTTCCTCCAATCTTTTCTATTTCTCTTCTCTCGGCTATCATTCAACTTCAAGAACATTAATTATTTTGTATTTATGATGACACCATAGGTACATGGATCTATTCTAAATCTATTCATATTTCTTTCGTCCAATCTAGTCTATTTCTCTTCCCTCAATCGTCATTCAACTTCGAGAACATTGATTACTTGTATATATGTTGGTGCCACAAATACATAGATTTATTCTAAATCGATCTACCCATATCTCTTTCTGCCAATCTATTTCATTTCTCTTCCCCGACCGTCTTCAACTTTGAGAACACTGATTACTTGTATTTAACGTGACACAAGGAATACGTAGATCTATTCTTAATCTACTTGTATCTCTTTCCTCCAATCTATTATATTTCTCTTCCTCAACAGTCTTTCAACTTCAAGAACTTGTATTTATAGTGACACTACAAATATGTAGATATGCTTGCTAACAAGGGTCATCATAGTCCCTAGTTTGCCTTCTTAGTTTTTTTTTCTTTCATGGTGTTAGAGGTGTTTGTACATATGAGCTCGTTCATTGATTGCATCACGTATAAGGAAAAAGTCAATAAAAAAACTTGAGCCCACATGCTTTTCTATTTTACCGACAACCATAAAGAATTAGGTTGGACCATCTAGTAGGTTTTATTGGAGAAATTCTCCCCCCAGCCCATGCCTCTCGTCCACCTAAAAATCCAAAAATAACCCTTGATTTCCAAATTTTAGAATCCAAAATATGTAAAGGGATGAAAAAAAATGTATTGTATTTTGTTACGAGAGGAATTCAAAAGATGGAAAGGTGTATAAATGACTCTTTCTTACATTAAAAAATTCGAAGGTGTAAAAAATATTCTTTTTTACAAGAGTGATTCTAAGGCGTAAAAACTCGAAGGTGTAAAACATGTATTTTGTTGCAAGAGAGGTTTGAAACATGTAAAGATATTCACATTAAAAAATTAAAAGGTGTAAAAATGACTCTTTTTATTTTGTTTTGTTTGGATTCTAGAATTCAAATGTGTAAAATTCTTGAAAAAGTAGTTAGCCACAATTAATCGATGCTATATTGACCATGGCTAATTTTTACCTTTCTAAAGGATGGAATTTTATTTTATTTTTTATGAAGTTTCACTGTCACAAGAAGAGTTCGAACCATGTAAAAGGGCGTTTGGATTCTAAAATCACGATGTGTAAAATGATTTTTTTTGGTGTTTAGATTCTAGAATTCAAATGTGCAAAATCGTGAAATAGCAGTTAGCCATGGTTTAAGTGTGGTTAAATTGATCGTGACTATTTTTTTTCTTTTATAAATGGCAGCAAAATGCGCTACAAATTTTTCGGGGATGTAAGAGAGGCGTGAGGGTGGAAAAAGAATTTCACATTATATTGAACCATAATTGATCAGGTTTGTCCCATTAATATTTTGGATTACAAGATATGTATCCTACTCTGTCAAAAAAAAAAAAAAAGATATGTATCCATACTGTACTCGAATTTGGTTCTCCCTATGGATGTCGTGTCGTAGATGTGGGAATAAGAGATACCGTCTTTCTTTTATAATTTAAAGAAAAAAAATGTTTTTCTAAATAATTAAGTGGTTATTGAAATATTATATGATCATATATTATTATTTTATTTTTAAAAAAATCTCAAATATATTGAGATATAAATTTAGCCTCCCCTCTAAAATATTTCATAATAAAACAGACCCATAAGGTATTTTTGGGAGGGTATAATTCGAGAGGAGGAGGTGTCTTATTTTTTATTTTTTAAATTAAGTTATAAAATATTTATAAAAATAGGGTAAGTGTGATTGAATTGTTATATGATTATATATCATGATGTTCTTTCAAATTTTATAATCTCAAATCTATATTAAAAACCAAACCTAACCCTCCAAAATTCTTCTCCTAAATAGACTCTTAGGTTCTATTTGAGAGTGTAGGAGGAGAGGGGAGGAGAGAACTTTGGGTAAAATGAAGGAGTAAAGAGAAGTGAAAGAAATGATAGTTTTAACCTTGAATATGGAAGATTATTTTTCTTCGGAACATAAATTTTTTTAAGATGAGCGAACTCAAAAGTTATATTGGTTTTTGGATATGGGTGTACATGGGTTTGATCCACATAGTCAAACCCATCCAAAAAAAACCAAAAAATGTGGGTTGGATTGGGTAATTGGGTGAGTATGATTTTAAAAATGAAAAACTCAAAAAAATAAAGGGTTTCGGGTAAAATCAGACTCAAACCCAGTAAACTCGCATACCCATTAATGCCAACATTTTTATTTTTGTTTTCATTGGGGAGAAGGAGAATACAAAAGATTTTGGTCATAAATCACGTCTAATTTTCAAAATTGACAAAATTCATTCTCTATATTGAAAATCAGAACATGGTAAGTTACAAATTCGAATGTTGCAATTTTTGTTTGATTTGATGCTAATGTAATTTTATGTCATTCAACTTTAGTTTGTTGCGAGTATTTTATGATCAAATTCATTATTTAATATTATCATTTATTATTATTATTTATGCTAAAATATAGTGAAAATAGGTTATACAATTTTAAAAATAAAATAAAAAAGGTGAGTATTTTTTTTTTGAAAAAAAATTCGAGGACTCATCATTTAGTCATTTAATATTAACACAAAAAATTGGTTTTTTTTTTTTGGGTAATCCACTACCCAACTCAACTCAAACCGAAAATTAGTGGGTTCGCCTAAACCAACTCAATAGTGTAACGTGTGGTTATTTTACCTCACATAAACTGAAGTATCATATATGGTTCGGGTATTGGGTTTGGTCAAACTCAACCCAAACCGACCCACATACACCCCTAATTTTGAAGGTCTTAGATAAATTCTTCGAATTCATTGTATGTTGTTATAATACTCTACTACAACAACAACCAAGCTTTTTGTTAACCTAGGAATCTCAAACTCTCAGATTGCTGAGCTTAATGGTGCCATGATAGCAATTGAAATGGCTGCTCAAAAAGGTTGGTCGAATCTTTGGCTTGAAACCGATTCTATGTTAGTAACTCTAGCTTTTAAGTCTAAAACCATTGTCCCTTGTAGCCTAAGAAACAGATGGGATAATTGTCTTCACATCATCTCTTCCATGTCTTTTTTGGTGTCCCATATTTATAGAGAGGGGAACCACTGTCTTGGTAGGGTGACTGCTATTGGATTAGAACTTAGTATTAAATTTTGGTGGGATCACATTCCTAGTCAGATTAGCGAGGACTTCACTAGAAATAGACTGGGTTTACATTATTTTAGATTTTGTTAATTTTTCTGAGGGTTTGGTTGTTTGTCCCCCCTCTGTTTTTGTATCTTTTGTTTTTATATATATATAGGGCTTACTTCTCTGGCAAGTCTCCTTTGTTTTAAAAAAAAATAATAACCAAGCTTTATTCATTAAGTGGAGTTGACTACATGGATCAATTTACACCATTATGTTTTGTCATAAACCATATTTTGGTACAACTCATTAATCTCTAAATCTTTTTAGTAGTTTTTCTAGGTCTTTATCTACCTCTAATGATCTAACTATCCTCTAACTGATATACTCTTCTTATTATAAAATCTACATGTATTCTCTCTACATTTCCTATATCATTTGAGCCTATTTTTAACCATCTCTAATATTCTATTTGTTATTGTTTCCTCCAAATTCGTTCTTAATAAAACTGAAGTAACAAAGGGTAGTAAGGTCACACCCAAGGCCCAAACACACATATCTCTGGTTACTAGAATGTTTTATCCAACACCTTTATGAAGACGATAATGCTCGAATTCCAAGTGAAAGGATTTGTTGGATGCAGAGGTTGTTGTTGTTCTATTGTGTTCCTAAGGTGTTCAATGTATGCCTAAGTCGCGGGAAGGTGTGCGAGGCGATCATTGGTATTTGAGAAATTTATTGGCCCTTTCAAAATTATTGTGCACTGAAGAGAAATAAATTTAAGAGATTTTTTACTAGAGTTGGAATTTTTTGTTTGTTGCAATTCATTTTGAAGCTCATTCTCTCTCTACAATGTTGATAAAATTGATTAGATGGATATGAAATAATCTGTAACAACCAATTAGATCAGTCGGTTTAACTGGGAACCGGAACATGTTTCAGTCCTGAGAGGGATAGAAAACCATAATTCTAAAGAACCAGAAAAATTCAATGTGAGCCGGTGAAAACCGGAAGAACCACTAAATCCGATTTTAGAAAACCACTCGATCTCAAAAATAGAGTTAGAATTTATCCTTTTTCATATTTTTTTTTGTTTTTTTTTCTTTCTCAAGAGATATTTCTTCCATCATGAACACAAAACTCAATAAACTCTATGAAGAATCCCTCAAAAAGAAATAAAATATGAAGAAGAAGAACATTTTCTCAAAAACACAAACACATCGGTGCCGTAAAATCGCAACAACATCAATAATTACAAAAAAAAAAAACGTATGTTTGAATAGAAGAACATTTCCCATCTAGTACATATGAACTAATTAGTCCTCATGATCGAGACTTGAATACAAGAACAGTGAGACTTGAATACAAAAACGCAACTTTGTTCTTATTACTTGAAATTTGTTAAAATCCTTCCAAAACACATTGTGGGAGTCATTATTTGTCAACCAATTTGTGTAACCCTTCCAAAACCATTCCACAAATGCAACAACAAAAACATGTTTGTTCCTGCCCGAAAAAAAAAACTGATATTAACACTGCACTGAACCTATCAATTTCGAAAAACCTGTCCGCTGATACTTATGTTTCTTCTAACTGTATGATTTTGAACCAAACTTCGGGTTTCATACCATTCAGCTTGCAGCAAAAACATAGAACTTTAAATCTAAATTGCATTTGATTTTTTATGGTTCCAAATCCATTCATTTCCCTTTTACCAATTTCCCCATATCACCATCAACATCCTACTAACAATTACTTATGATTCACGAGCCTGGATATCCAAGAGAACCACTCCCATCATATGAAAGCGATAAATTCACAATTGCAGGGTTGAAATCAGACTTGCACCAGTCAAACAATCGACACTTGTTTGACATTTAAACAAAATATGGCACGCGAATTCAAAAGGGAAAATCACACATCTCACATTTTGTCGGATAAGGTAAATGTTGTTCTTGTAGTTAATCCCAAGTTGGTAAGCATCGTCTGTAAATTCTCCGAATTAAGTTTTGCATGTTAGGAGGAACTTTAGTTCTCCCCACACACTATCTAAATCTCCTGACAAATGGCACCTTTCTTCCTTCAATGGCATATGACACATATCTTCCTTCAATAACATCTCATAGGAAGGTTGTATCTGAATTTTACAGTATACATGTCATTCTTCTCGTCATTCCAAATTAATGCATAAGGTTGGTTATCTCCAAATAAAGGTATAAACATTATTGTTTATCTCACATCAATAAGAAACAAGCTCTGAATTTTGTCCTTGTCCCTTTGTCACCCCCTTTGAAACATCAAGTCCCTCGCACCATCTCATACACTTCGTACTTATGAGGAGATTGCACTTATCTAGAATGTAATGACCGCAACCATCGATCATGCATTACCTTTACCTTACTTCTATCTTGTAACCGCCATCTACAACCATTCACTAGAGTATGACGAAATGACCAAATACTACGCCACAAGTAGCCATGACTATAACCAAGTGTAGAATCAAGAAAGTGTGAATGATGGAAATACCTGGCCCTCAAAAGTCTAGCTACTAACCACTTCGGTTTCATTATGATATTCCATCCTTTCTTGGTCTAACATGAATTGATTAAACATTTTCAAATTCCAAAACTCATCTCTCATTTTGTTTTAAAGCAATCAAGTCTCTTCTATGTCATCCATCAAATAACTTTGTTATGGGGTCTTCCTCCCCACCAAAAGGCATTGATCAACCTCTCTATATCATTAATAATAGCATTCCTAATAAGGAAAACACACATGATATAAGAAGGAATATATTGTAGAACCGACTTTACCATAACACAAGCAATAAACTAACAAGGTTAAGCAATGACAATTCCACCTATTTCTCCTCCAACACAGCAAAAGTTAAGGAAAATACTATTTATCTTCACATATGCATTAAGTGAAGATAATATTGCTTATTGCCTTAGTTTATGTTTTGATGATGTCTAAGATAGCTAGATTTATTTGATGATGTTCTTTTGTGTTGATTAGCTTTAGCTTAGAAACTTGTTAAAGCACCCTAGCAAATCATGTCTCATAGTGTCATGTGATTCTTTGATGTCTTGTGTGTCATGTCTAGTGTCATGTGAATCTTTGATATCTTGTGTGTTGTTATATATGGAAAATCCATTCGTAAATTGCTTGATTCTATTCATGATTCATTGATTCGTATCAAGCATTCCTTTTGTCCATTTTCCTTGTCTCTCTCCTTTTGAATCGAGTCAACTTTTCCTGAATAGTATCACAGTCAATCTATTCACAGTTTTCTTGAATAGTATCGCAGTGAATCTATTCACAGTTTTCCTGAATAGATTCACAATGAATCGATTCACAGTTTTCTTGAATCGATTCACAACTGAATCGATTCACAAAAAGTCTGAATCGATTCAAATGTTGTCAACACCTATTTTTCACTTCTTTCTTGCCTGAATCGACTCAAATTTTAGTGAATTGTATCATGAAACTCTCTGACTTTGATTGAATCGATTCACAAGAGTTTGAATCATATCAATCTTCATTTGGGGAGATTTGAATCAATTCAAACTCTGTTTGATGCGTATCAATCTTCATCTGGGGATTTTGAATCTATTCAAATTCTGTCTAAATCTATTCAATCTGTCTGACTGTCTGAATCGATTCACACATTAAATGAATCGATTCAATATGTTGTTTTTGGCCGAAATCTTGCTCTTGCCACCCTTTTCTATATATACTCACTACCTCATAACACCCAAAGTATTGAATCATTTGCATCTATTCTCTCTAGGTCTCAAAAACTCATTGCTCATACATTCTTCAAGATTAAACACTTTTTCTTAGAATCACTTTGTCTTTCAGTGGGTAGATTCTCTAGGGTACTAGTAGGGATTGTAAGTTGGTTGTCTCAAGAAGATTGATTGGGCTTAATCAAGGCTTCAAAGGAATTGAATAATCTCATTCCACCTCCAAAGGGCTTGGGGGTCTTTCTAACCATTCTTGAGATCGAAGGGGGTTTGTTTACCGGACGTAGCATTGAAGACTCGAGTGAAGAGATCGAAGGAGTGCACGGGTAATTCAATGATCCGAAGATTCAAGGAGCACCAAATTCAAGGGGTACTTGAAGTTTGGAGGAGCTTTGTTTTACATAGGAGTTGAAGAATTAAGGCTTTAATTTGAAGGAACTCTTGTAAACATTGTAATCAACTTTTCATACATAGTGGATGACCTTGGTGAAGGAGTACTTCATCAAGTAGATTAGAGGTAGCCCTTAGCGAGGACAAACAAGGGTGAACTACTGTAAACCTCGGTTCTCTCTCTCTCTCTCTCTACTTTCATTATAGCACTTGATTATTTGAATAATTGATTATTGAATTGCTAGTTTTGATCTAAGTAGTGTTTTCTCAAAAGATTAATCTAAATCCATTTGATTTAGGTTAAAACAATTTCACTTGGATCATTTAATTGCATTACCAATTCAATTATTCAAATTCATGTGTTTTGTGTTTTCAATTGGTAATTAGGTTTATTGTCATATAGGTTTGGTTTGAAATTGTATATTGTTTTGTATCTTGTTCAAGGATTGTTAATAATTGATTGTGTTAAAAAGATTTGTATCGTGAA
>Ga0228711_1006111_pt1 | contig 18053 bp, 9 predicted proteins | sample MedpolnodulmetaG_2_FD_177996 | JGI IMG/M metagenome (GOLD analysis project Ga0228711, IMG submission 177996) | Root nodule microbial communities from Medicago polymorpha collected in Santa Monica, California, United States - brown nodules | ecosystem: Host-associated > Plants > Roots > Nodule...
AAACATGATAAATAGATAAAATATACTAAAAATATAAGTGTGCAAATAAAAACAGATTTTTTTTATAAAAAGAAAATAAATATAGATGATAATAATTATCACTATGTTCATACAAACTAAATTGAAAAATTAATATAATTCATTCAAATTTATATTTATTAATTGTTGAATTTTATCCAAACTATTTGGTCGATCTAAAAGGAACTTGAGTCTCTATCATGTCATAGAAACGAAAGAATAGCCAAGAGATGAAGAGTAAAAAACAGAAGAAAAATTATAATACCAGATTGAATAGCTACCATCGAATAGTTTCTTAGTGTGATGATGAACAACCATTTTTCATAAACTTCTTCTTGAGCAACAGTGATGCAACCAAATTAAAATAAAATTGTCATTTATATTCTTTTCTTAATTCACATACACATTAAGAAATAAAATAAAACATGAAAGAAAGTCGGAAAAATAGACTAACAAATATCATATAAATAAATAAAAAGTAGAGCTTAAATATTTGACCAATCAAAGAGTAACTTGACTCCCAGTCATGTCATAGAAACCAATTGATAATCAAGAGATGAAGAGTAGAAGTGAGTAGAAAAACAATAATACAAAACTGAAGATGTTCTATCCAATTATTGCTTGAAAGTGACGATGAACAAAATCCAAAATTTGGTGCAAAAAATCACTTATTTATATACACAATCTTTTTCAATGTAGGACAAACAATCTCATTAGTAGAAACTAAAAATATTGAGATCATATTAGTTGTTTGTATATATAACGAATGAGTAAATGTTTGTAGTTAAGAAATATAAGTTATGGAATACAAAAAAAAATAGTAGTTCAAAGGTTAATAATAATAATAATAATAATAATAATAATAATAATGTAATAAAAATGAATGCATTGGAGTTTATGATTCATAAACACATAAAGAATATATGAAACTTTTTTAGATGTGCCACATCATCACAATTCTACCTCATGGGTAGCTCAAGTTTCCTTGTTTTAGCATAGAGTAAGATGGTTTTTTTTAAAGATGCCACATCATCACAATGGAAAGCCTAAGAATAGTTCAAATTTCTAATTCAAAAATATATAGATAGATGAGTATGTCTTGGAGGCATACAACAAGTCAAATGCATAATCAATGGCTCAATAAAAGGCATCGCCCTAAATTTTCATTTGTATGCCAGTTTTGCTATATCATTTAACTTAATAATTTCTATTGATTAATTTTTCCTTCTATAATAATCAACTGGTCAATAGGGGTGGGCATGGTTCGGTTAACCATATTAACTGAACCGAACCAAACCTAAGTGTTGAAATGGTTCGGAATAACCGAACCGAACCGTTTAAGGTTTGGAACTAACCGAACTGAACCAAAGTTATGGTTCAGTTAACCGTTTGCTTGCCTATTAACCGAACCAAACCGAACCAAAACCAAAATTTTGAACCGAAATGTATTTTTTTTATCCTTTTGCTAATATAATTGTGTTTTTTTGTCCTTTTTAAATTTAATTACAGGGCATTCGAAACACTATTGTTATATTAAGTATAATCCATCGATAATAAATAGTATTTTGTGTGATAAGCATATAGGCTGATGAACTCATTTACGAAAACTACAAGTTTCAGAATGTTATACATAATACATATAAGTTATACAATCAGGTCAAAGTTAATTTTGTAGGAATTATAAATCATCTAAGCTTGAACAAATAAAGCTAGAAACTCAAAAAGTTGTTGTCACATAAAGCCCGCTACTATGTAATTTTATATGATAGTCAGAAAATTCATATCTACGGATTATCCCCTGAGATCAACTACCTTCTGCAGAAAAGCATGAAGCTACAAGCTTCACTTACCTTACATCATAATTCATAGCAGGACATACCACAAAATGTTATTTGTTGACACATATGTTGGTGTTTTTTTAAAATGATTTAGCCAAATAAAACTAGAGAAAAAGAGACATCCTGCATCCTAAAAAACAGTATAGAAACTCAAACTGAAATCAACACTTGAAGCAAAACACATGAAATCATAGGCTTTGTGTCAGCACTTGAAGCAAAACACATGACATCCTGCATCCTTTATTAACAAGAGGTGTTGTGTAAGTGTGTTATATGGTTATGGTTCGGTTCGGATAACTGTGGTTATTAATGGTTCAGTTCTGTTAATTAACTGTTTTCAAAATAATGGTTCAGTTCAAAAATTTGTGAAATGGTTCAGTTAATTTTGATATGGTTCGGTTCGGTTCGGTTATTGGTTAATTTTGCCCACCCCTACTGGTCAATATACTATGGTTCCCACAAGGTTACCTTATTTTGTTTAAAATATTTTTCTCACGCAAAGCCAAATTTAATTCATTCACTTCTCATTTAAGGAAATCAATAGTTCAATAAATAGGAGTGGTTTGGAGTCAGTTTTATTCCATCCAAAACAATATCCATCCACAAGAGGAAAATAAAATACTTATACATAGTTCATACTTACACTATGGCAAAATTTACTGCTTCAGTTGTTTTGGTTCTTCTTGTTGGGGCGATTTTGAATGGCTATAGTGCTGAGAGTGCAGGAAGAGGTAATCAACTCGAAAAAGGTGACCATGTTTATGAATCCCAAAAGGTGTTCTCGCCACCGATGCCAGGTTGTTCGTTGTGGCATAACATCTGTTTATTTTTTTCCTGACGATTGTCCTCCAGGCTACCATCAGCACTGTCCTCAACCTAATAAGAAAGCCTTCCGTGATGAGAGATTGTGGCCATGGTTTATGTGTTATTGATACCTATCTATATCTATCAGTTTGTTGTGGGTGTGAAAGTGCTGTGGTATCAAAATTTATATTTAAATAACCTTTATGGGGCTTTATTGATTGTGCACTTGTGCCTTAGCTAGACATAGCAAGCTACTTGCGTATGTCCAGTAAAGGAGATATATATAGTATTTTTCTGCTATGCATTTGTATTATTGTGGCATGTTAAAGAGAAATAAAATATTAAACGAGTTCATAAATTAAGACAGAGTTCATATAAAAATTGCCTGCATGTCTTTTGCTGCTTGATTTATGTATTTGTTCCAAAGCTGTTAGCTTAGCATTTACAAATCGTAGATGATATTTCATTGTTCTTTCTGACCAGTTGTTATTGACGAACTACTTTATGCAAGATAAAAACCAATGTGGCTAGACAAGCATATAGCATCTAATCCAGTTAGAGGCATATTAACTCACCCAAAAATGATAAGGTGTTAAGCTGTATAGACTACAATTACAAAGATAAAAATATTAAGATATATAAAAACAGAAAATGAGTGAAATAAGTGTGGTGATAAAAGAGTAGATGAGACAATTGAGCGATATGAGAGAAAACAAACATGATGAAATAAGAATTCAAAATCATTTCCAGAACTACAGCAGAGAAGAGAAGAAAGAAACGAAAGCTTAATTAAACAAGAGCACACAAAATAATGTAAAGTGTATACATACCAAATAACTCTTCATATGTTACTTTGAGTGAATAGTTAATTTAGTATCATTGTTCGGATTATTAGACATTTTAGTCCTTGAAATTTACATATTTTTCATTTTAGTCTCTGAGATGGAATATTCTTAATCAAACTAGTTTTCTTTTTAGATAATTTCATTAACTAAATTGATCAATTAAAATGACTAATATGATGGAGGATTATCAATTTTATTATCATTTTGATATTTTATTAATTTTTGTGACTAAATTATACCATCCATAAAAATTTAAGGATTTAAGTTCTAAAATATGATTTACTCCACGACATGGTATTCAAAAGTGGTAGATGTTTGAGTCACTTAACCATTTGGTCAGAGATTTGATCCTTAGCCAATGTCTATAGAAGAACATATATTGAGAGAGATTATTCTTTAAATGGATATTAATCACCTCGGGGTACAATCTTGTAAGCCTTTATCTATATCTAAACTTACGAATGAATTATGAATTTCTAAATCTCAATGTTACTTGGAATGGGTGTTCATGAGATGAGGTATTTGTTCAACTCGATGACTTAAATCAACCCAAACATGTATTTACTGGAATCCATTTAAGTTCGGGTCTAACCTAAACCAAAGCCTCATTCAAACTCAGAGTGGTTTGGTTCGAATAAGGAGTTTATGTTTTCAAACATGTGAACTTGGCCTATTGAAAAAATTTGTGGTTTTTATATTATTTTTGTTAATGTATATCATTTATTTTGATCATCAGTGATTTAGGTGAACCCTTACTTTTGTTGTTTTGCTCGTCATCGAGTTAGATTAGTTTGGAGTTGGTAAAAAAATACTGATTTTAAATCCAACTCAAACCAATAAAATTTGATTAAATCGGATAACGAGTTTAACCAAAGCTGATCCACCACATCATAAAATCCGCAAACAACTAGTCGGCAACCTCTTTAAAGTTGGTGGGATGTAACCCTCACAAACTGCACAGGTATATGCAGATTGAAATGAAATTCACATGTGTTTCTTGTGTCTGAGACCATCACAATACTTAGCATCTTTTATTTTTCTTTTCTTGAACCATATTTCTTTTAGTTCCTATATATGTCACAATATGCTCCGGGAAGCTTTAGTGTATCAGGCTGCCCACATGTCCTTCATTTCTTCACAAATTAGGAGTGGGGAAATTGGTGTAACTCAAAAATTACTAATATGTCATTTGCATTTTAATTTGTGTATTTGTTCCAAAGTTGTTTGCCTAGAATATAATATACAAATTTCAATAGCTCTTAAGTACTTCATTATTCTTTCTGTCCATTTCTTATTAACCAACTACTTTAAGCAAGATAAGGACCATGGGAGTAAATGGGGATAGACATGTTTATCTACCATCTTATTTGTAATTTAGATAGTTAAAACCACCAATTCACTCTATATAATATAATCTCTTTTGAAAATGAGTAGAGGTGTAAAGAATTTAAGAGAATACCACACAAGAAACATAGAAAATTTGTTCACCAAATAAAAAATACGACAAACATAGAAATCATAACATTCCTTGCTCAAGAGTCAAGAGTTCATTGAGCAGAGGTTTCTTCAAACTTGGACTAGGACACTATTCCCTTATCTTAAATTTTATATTTATAAAAGAAAGCCACAACATTATTACAGAAAGAGCAAAAACCATAAAACATAGAAAAGCAAAAAAAATCTCTTTCCAGACTTTATTTAGCACAATCCAGAGCTGAAATTAATCATCATGGCACAATCTTGTAAGCTTTAGTCTTGTCAATCCAACTAATGAACGAATTCTTAGAATTCCTAAATCCCAAGAATCCATGTTCCTTAGCTTTGTTCATAGAATCCAACACACCCTCCAGTCTCAAACTAAAATCTGCAAACCACCAATCTCCAACTTCTTCAAGCTTGCTGTGCAACAATTCATTCTCCCTCACAATCTCTTCCCACACACCACCCTTATCCTTCATCAAATCCGATAACCTCAACTCCGACCCCTCCTCAAATCCATAATCATCGATCTCAAACCGTTCTGCTAACACCTTCCATAAATGTTTCCACTTGAAAACATCACCGTTACTACAGTTGAATGCTTCATTCTTTGCGTTAGGATCCGCTGCACCCCAAATATGTTGTTCGGCTATTAAATTAGCATCTGAAGTAGTAGAATAACACTCCCATGCACCTTTTGAGCCAGGAAACCTTAAAGGAAGACCCTCATGCTTGCAAATTGCGGCGTAAACACAAAGCGTGCCAATGAGGTTCATCATGCTGTAAGGTGAAAATCCAAAGATAGGGTGTGGTCGATTAATGAACCATGTCGTTCCTTTTTTCTTACCCACCTGAACAAATATATTGTTCATTTAATTATATAATAATGTATGTGATATGATACCCCCCTAAAAAAAAATAGATGTGAAACTATTTGCTAAAAAAAATGTATGCGATACTAATTCTTGTTTAAGTGACTAAATATAAGTTCGAAGATTAATTTAACACAGAAAATATTATTCCAAAGAAGGTTAGTAATATATAATTTCAATTTGTTAAAAACATAGTGGAAAAAGGTTAGATTGTATTGATATTTCTATGATCATATGAGTTTAGTATGTGTTTCAAATTCAAAACTAAACTTATTTGTTTAATTTATACAATCTTTTGTTGTGACATTTTTTAAGAAAGTCTAGTTTGCAATAATTTTATGTACCAACCTCTTCTAACAAGATATCCTCTTGTGTGTAATAGAAATTGGGTGTGACAAGGCGTGGCACATCCTCCGTGAAGGGGGACTCATGGGCCTTGATTTTACCGATCGTTTCGAAGGATCCTAGGTAGTGCTTAGTTCCTGTTTGAAGGGAAACATGGCAAAGATTCAGAGTATTTGGGACGAGGGCTCGAAGGACGTTCCTTAACATTGAACCGTTAACTTCGCAGTTTTGAGCCTCTGTGGGCATGCTGGTCCACGAGACATAGAAAATATGTGTCACATCAGTTAAGGGCACGAGCTTCAGTTCGACGTCTTTTTGGTCGGAGACATCGCATTGAATGTAGTGAACATACTTGTCAGCGTTCCACGTTGGTTGTGGACGGCGAGCCACACCATAAACCTTCCATGGACCACCTGGTGTGTCGTCGAGAGGTAGAATCTCTGCTAGGCTATTTCCCACAATTCCTGTCACGCCTATAATCAATGCTACATTTTGGAAGCTTCGCGGTGATTCCTTGAATTCTGTAATCTGCACAGGCACAAGAGAGTGAGTAAAATCTCATTAGTTGAAAATAAAAATTAAAAGGGGGAGGATATTGAAAAACATAGAACAATGGTTAAATAACTTGCTTTGCCAGTGCCAGATGCTTTAGCTAACCACCAGTTCATTTTTTTTGGTTTCAAAGATAGTGTGATGTTGAATTATGATGTTCGTGTAGTATAGGTGACATGCTATTAAAAGCTGTATTGCTTGAGACAATGATTCCCATCAGACAATTGCTTTTCTGACTTTCAATACTTCCTAAAAACACAAGTAAAATACTAAAATACCTACCACTGACTTATAACTAAAAAACACGCCGACAGTTAACCGCCGCTGGATTTTTTAGTCATTTACTTGTGTTACTAAGACACAATGAATGTCAAAAAAGCAATCTTCTTCCCATTATGGTGTGAGTGCCATAAGCCCATGCCATCCTCGTTTTTATTATATTAATATTATTTCGGAAAAGCCGACGAGTGCCCATGGGGCACTCGTAACCTTAAAAGTAAGTCTTTACAAAAGTTTATGTATTCAATGTATCTGAAATTGCGACATTTGACTTTTTTTTATAAGAATCTTTTCTTAATGTAAAATGTTTAAAGAGTGTTTCGGAGACATTCATTAACTAAACACCTATTATTTTCACTATTGCTATTCAGTTTAAGGCCCCTCCTTTCTTCAAAAAAAAGTTTAAGGGTCCCTTACCCTGGTCCAATTGTCCACCCTTACCATTGTACTGGCTCAAAAAGATCCACATCCACTTTATTATCTGCACAAAAAACAACCACGTCTACTTTATTTCAAAATAAAATGAACCACATCCATAGCAAAAACTATCACTTTAATCTCTCACATATATTAAATAACAAATTAGTCTTTTTAATTAATAAACATCATTCAATTTTGTTCCTCCCTCAAAATATCTCTATAGTAGCAATCTTACTGACTAATGAAAGACATACATATCCACTTGAATAGTCTTTTGCAACATCTTTTAAAATATAGTGTTAAACTTAGAAAGAAAGAAAAAATTAAATTGGTTGATGTTGTCAAATTTAAAGGTCTAAATTGCTATTTCACAAATTTGAGGGACTAACACCTCTGGACTGAAACTTCATATTATTGTCCTTTTAGAATAAAAATTAATTACAAAAAATAGTGGATTGCGTAGGTTTTTTTAGCCTTCATATAGTGGGTTATTCCCTTGAAAAAATTCCATAAAACAAACTACAACATTATTACAAAAGAGCAAACACCAAGAAAATAGAACAGTGAATAATAACTCCTACCACCCCATCATGGGACTTATTTACTGCATTAATACGGTGAAGCAAGGAGAAGACCAAGGCTATATTTTGGACTTAGATTCTTTATTTTTAGATGCATTAGACAGTAACACTTTAACCTTATATCTGACTTAGTTTAAATATTTGCTTTGTGAGAGTGTGGTTGTACTTAGAGCTGTCAAATGGGTCGGTTCGACCCAACCCACCTGTACTTAGAGTTGTCAAATAGGCGGGCCAGCTCAGCCCGCCTCGGCCCGGTGGCCAGCTCATATAAATGGGTCGGTCCACTTGATTCATCGGTTATCAAAATTGAGCTCAGCCCAATTAGTATTGGGCTACACGGCCCGATGGGCCATCCCGACACATATTTTAAAATGTACTTTTTTTATAAATAAAAAGAAAATCAATGCAATGAACAATAAAGCTATGTACCACATATTTTTTTAATAAATAAAACATATTACATAAATTATTATTAATCAAATAAATCACATGTCTTCATAAACTTGGTTAAATGATATATAAAACATCTATTAAATCAACATCCATAAGGATAAATAACACAAAAGAATCAATGCAAAAGTAGAGTATTTATTACAACTCACAAAGTGAACCTCGAAGACAACAAAATTCAATATTATATAATAAAATAATTCAGTCTTACCTAATAAAATTATTTTATAAACTATTTATTTTTTAAAAGGGCCAGCCGCAAGCCCAGTGTTCTAGCCCAGACCAGCCCATGTAAAATGCAGGCCCAATGAGCTGACCCAAAAAGATAGGGTCGTTTTTTGCATGCTTTTTTTACGACTCGACCCACACAAAAATAGAGGGCCGAAGGACCGGCCCGGTGGACTTGGCCCATTTGACAGCTCGTTGTACTAGGGCATTGAGGTGAGAGTGAGAGAAGTCTATGTGTTGTAAAAAAATTCACATAGTAATAATTCTCTGGTTGTCGGTTTAGACGACAGTGGTGGTTTTTCTTCGGTTTTGGAGTTTCCACGTTATATTCTTGTGTTCCGATTGTGTTTATTTTTCTTCTTCAATTATGTTATTTCCTAACAAGCACCTCATTGTCAATATTTGGTCAAAGTCTGACTTGAGGACTATGAATTCAGAAAGGGGGCAAAGTAGGGGGCTGAAATCGCACATTTGAAACTAAGGAGTTAAAATCACACAAATGATAAACCATGAGGGTTGGAAACTGCAATTAAGCTTTTATTTAATTAGTATTATATCATTTATTTTACTCATCGGTGAATTGAGTGAACCCATAATATGCTTTTGTTGTTTTGCTCATCTTCGAGTTAGATTAATTTGGAGTTGATTGAAATATATTGTTTTTCAACCCAACTAAAACCAATAAAATTTGATTAAATCGGATAACTACTTTAACCAAAACCAAACCACGTCATCGTACAATCCGCAAACCAATAGTCCTCAACCTATTCAAGTTTAGTGGGATTTAACCCATTAACCCTCACAATCTCCTCCTGTACCCCCACCTTTATCCTTCAAAATATTTTTCCATACGAAAAAAAGAAAGAAACAACAAATTAATAATTCCATTCACACACTCACTTGCAACAAATTAAGAATGCAAGTCTATATGACTTGAAAATATATCAGTGCAGAAATAGAATCATCAACCACTTCAATGTGGCTTGGAGGCATGCAGCAAGCGAAGACAAAATGCATAATTAATGAGTCAAAAAAAGCTATCACCCTAAAATTTCATTTGTTAGCCAGTTTTGCTATATCATTTAATTAATTCACTTGTGTTAATTAATTATTCCTATAATAATCAACTGGTCAACCATTACATTAACACCATGGTTCCCACACTGTTACTCTAATTTTGTGAAAATATTTTTCTCATGACAAGGCAAAGTTAATTCATTCACTTCTCATTTAAGGAAATCATGTAGTTATATAAATTGGAGTGGTTTGGAGACAAGTTTATTGCATTGCAAAACAATATCAATCAACAAGAGGAAAATAAAATACTCATTCATACTTGGACTATGGCAAAATCGACTGCTTCACTTCTTTTGGTTCTCCTTGTCGTGGCGATTTTGAATGGCTATAGTGCTGAGGGTGCAGGAAGAGGTAATCAACTCGAAAAAGATGACCATGTTTACGAATCTCAAAAGTTGATTTCGGCTGAGCCTCCAGGTCCAGATTGTTCATGGTTGTATAATTTGTGTATGAATGATCCTAACTGGTGTCCCTACTACAGTAGTGTGTGTCCTCTCCCTCCTCTGTCTAGCAAAGATCTTCAATCCACCGCAACTAAAAATGGTAATCCTACAATTGAAATCCTTCCATGATGAGAGATTGTGGCCATGGTTTGTGTGTTATTGATATATTTATATCTATATGTATCATTTTGTGAGTGTGTTTGAAAGTATTATATATGATATAAAAATTATATAGTTAAATAACTCTACCGGCCTTTACTGGTTGTACCTTAGCTAAGATATATATATATATATATATGCTATGCATTTTGTACTATTGTGCCATGTTATATGGTTATATTATATATATATATATATATATGCAGATTGAAATAAAATTCACATGTGTGTCTCGGAGCATCACAATGTACTTATAGCAAAATTGTTTATTTTTTTCTTAAAGCATATTTATTTTAGTTCGTATATATGCCTCTCGTATCTCTACCTATTAGAGAGGGAAAAAGATAAAATAAGACGAGTTAATAAATCAAGGCAGTGTTCACATAAAAATTGCTAAATCTCATTTGCAGTTGGATCTGGGTATTTGTTTCAAAGTTGTTAGTCTATCATATCATATCATATTCATATAATGTACAAATTTCAGTAGCTCTCTCTTAAGTATTTCTGTTTCTTTCTGCCCCCATTTGTTATTAACGAACAACTTTAAACAAGATAAGCACCATTGGAATAAATGGGGTATCTAATATATAGTTTAAGATGGTTAAGACTACCAATTCACATGCATAACATAAACTCAAATCATTTGAAAATGAGCAGAGGGGTCAATGAGTCGTAAAGAAGTTAAATAAATTAAGAAATAGTGAAAGTGGATTTTTTATTTTTATTTTACCAATAAGTGATAAGAACATATAGTCTTGTCATGACCTCAATTATGTGAGAAATGTAAAAGGAGGATATCAAATTAATAAGATAGAAAAGAAATATAAAAATAATTAACTACAATATGTTAGTATACATAATAACACACATAGAAACTACAAATATTTTACTCAAGTGTTTATTGACCACAGCATTCCTCATCTTAAACACCATAAACTTAGAAAAGTAAAATACAGTAACTCTTCTTACCCACTTCCCACTTTATTTAGAGAAATGATATTTGTACATCTACTTTTTGACAACTTTTAAACAATTTTCTCTCTCATACTCACATGTGTTTTTATTCTCTATCTTCTTCTTTCTCTTTCCATTGTTTTTGTCCAATAAAAAAAGGAGAAAAATAGTTGTCACGTAAAAGATTGATTGTACAAATATCACTCGAGCATTCTCCTTTGTTTACCACAACAAAAAGCTTATGACAATTCAAAGTCCAAACTATCATGGCACGATCTTGTAAGCTTTAGTCTTGTCAATCCAACTAATGAAGGAATTCTTAGAATTCCGAAATCCTAAGAATCCATGTTCCTTAGCCTTGTTCATACTATCCAACACACCTTCCACTCTCAACATAAAATCAGCAAACCACCAATCTCCAACCTCTTCAAGCTTTGTGTGCAATAATCCATTTTCCCTCACAATTTCTTCCCACACACCACCCTTATTCTTCATCATCTCCGACAACCTCAACTCCGACCCCTCCTCAAATCCATAATCATCGATCTCAAACTGTTCCGCTAAGACCTTCCACAAATGTTTCCACTTGAAAACATCACCATTGCTGCAGTTGAAGGCTTCATTCTTTGCATTAGGATCAACCGCACCCCAAATATGTTGTTCAGCTATTAAATTAGCATCTGAAGCGGTAGAATAACACTCCCATGCACCTTTTGTTCCTGGAAACCTTAAAGGAAGACCCTCATGCTTGCAAATTGTGGCATAAACACAAAGCGTGCCAATGAGGTTCATCATGCTATAAGGTGAAAATCCAAAGATAACTTGTGGTCGATTGATGAACCATGTCGTTCCTTTTTTCTTACCCACCTGAATAAAATAGTTGAACAAATAGTTGATTTAACTATATAACAATATAATGCCAGTTATATTAATTGTTGTCCCTATGACTAAATATAAGCTCCAAGATTAATTTAACCAAGCAAATATTATTCCAAGCCTATTGTATAATTTCAATAAGTTAAAAACAGATTGGAAAAAGGTTTAATTGATTTGAGATTTCAACTATTTGTTTAGTATAGTTTGTCTTTTAAATTCAATACTAAACTTGATCTGTTTGCTTGATATAATCTTTTGTCTTAGAACTTTATTTTACATAAAGCCTAATTAACTTAGCGTAAAATCTAGGTTGCGACAACTTAAATAATAATTAATCTTATAGGGCTAATTCAAGAGAATTATATTGGTTAAAGCTCAAAGTATCGCATTGAAAAAATATTGATTTGAAAATTGTTTATAAAGATTGACATATTTTCCCCTGCAAGCCGATTTTATAAGAATGGGTTAGATGTGCTATTAAAATATAATCACTATTATCAGGCATGCCTAATACTTTATTAACAAAATTCCCACAAAAAAATGTATTTAACAAAGATAATTTAATGGAAAGAATAATAGCATTAATTCTAAAACACATGATGTGTAATTCTAAGAGCAGCTTTGGCCCTAGTTGCTTAAACATAAACAACTTTGCTTATTTTTTGGGTGTTGGGGCTTGATTACTTAGCATAGTTAATTGCTTAAAATTAAGCAATGTACTTTATTTCAGCAACATACAAAGAAGATTCCATATTATTAGGAAAACAAAATTTTCAAGTTCAATGTCATCTAAAATGAAAGAAAAAAAGTGGACAAATGTGAGCTTCTTAGGTATTTTGTATATTACCATTGAAATAAAAGGCTAATGAATTATTTAAGGATTGTTTATGGATGATGTGAAATTGTAAGTCTTATCCACTTAGTTGGATAAAACACAGTTGTTGTTGTTGTTATTGCATACAATTATAACCGAGAATAATGTGTAATGAACTAACCTCTTCGAACATGATATCCTCTAATGTGTAATAGAAATTGGGTGTATCGAGGCGTGGCACATCCTCTATGAAGGGGGACTCGTGAGGTTTGATCTTACCGATCATTTCAAAGGGTCCTACATAGTGCTTGGCACCAGTCTGAAGAGACACATGGCAAAGATTTGGAGCATTTGGGATTAGGGCTTGAAGGACGTTCCTCAACATGGCACCATTCGCCTCACAATTTTGAGCCTCCGTGGGTCTGCTGGTCCACGAGACATAGAAGATATGGGTCACGTCTGTTAAAGGGGATAGCTTCAATTCAACATCGTTTTGGTTGGAGACATCGCACTGAATATAGTGAACAGGGTTATCAACATTCCACATTAGTCGTGGACGGCGAGCCACACCATAAACCTTCCATAGACCACCTGGTGTGTCTTTGAGAGGTAGGATCTCTGCTAGACTATTTCCGACTATTCCCGTCACGCCTATAATCAATGCTACATTTTGGAAGTTTTGTGGTGCTTCCTCGAATTTTTTGATCTGTTCATGCATGAGTGAATGAATTCACATTGGTTGAAAAGAAAAATTAATAAAGGAAATTTGTGAAACAATGGAGCTACGGGTAAGCATGGCTCAAAGATTTTGTAAAAATCACGGATGGTCTAACTCAATCCTTGTAAAATTAATTTGTAAGCGTAAAATGTATTAGACATAACTCATTTACAAAAAATAGTTTGTAAGATGATGAATGACTAATAAATCATATTATATCATACCACTTCTTTTTTTGTTGTGGGAATATATCATACCACTTGTAAATATATTTTTCATACCTAATCTCAAAGAATGTGGAACTTTTTAACATAAGTCATCAACTTGATCAAAACAAAAAAGAAGAACAACATCCATCACCAATGGAGGTAGAATTTTTTTTTTAACTATAAATAGTATATAAAATTAAATCACATTAATATTGTTGACAACAACTTAATATATAATTTAAGTTTAACCCCCCCATTTTTGTATAAAAAAAAAAGAAAAAAAAAAGAGTTTAACCCCACATTGATTCTATAATTGTTTAGACGCGGCTTTAACACTCGTAGATTTTTCATTATTATTTGTTAAGGCACAAATGATATATCAATTTTTTTTTTTGCTCAGAGCCCAGTGTTTTATTCGTCATTCATAATAAACATATCAAATTAATTAGCATTAGAAGGGGAAAAAAGGGGGGAATGAGAAAATTAAAATAAAAAACATAGAACAAATTTAATTCGTAAGAACTTGCCTTGCCAGGATGATCACCAGTTGCTCTAGCCAACCACCAGTTCATTTTATTTTCACTATATACTATGCTTGGTGTAATGCTTTTAAGATTTGTGATGCTAATACTTGGATGTATGTGTTGCATGAGAGAATGATTACCATGTGTATTTATATGATAAATATGTGTGCGAGTGGGTGGCACTAGGGGTGAAAGAAGAATGGCATACATGCATGCATGCTTTGAATGGTTTTCACCAGATGACAAAAGAAAATACGTACTTTATGTGGACGATACTATTGACAACACATCTATGCAAATATTTTTTTTATATGCAGTTCTCTTTCTTTATTAAAGTTCTCTCACAGATTCATGCTAATAGTTTTCAAATTTACCACGTCTAATAATTTTCAACCCATCATAAGGGCGGCTATGAATATTTATTAGCTTGAAGGGAAACATCATTCTTTTTGTTGACAATCAACTGCTTAACTTTTATATCAAGTATTCCATTTTGATTTTTATTTGTTATCATTCTACTCTCAATAGAAATTAAATACTGAAATTTAAGGGAAGAAATTGTTGTTTCAAGTTAAACCAAAAGAAATGGACGCCTTTATTTTTTATTTTTTTATTACAAACGCTTTTATTTTTTTAGTAATACATTTATCCAATTTCCAATGAAAAAAATAATATTATAGAAGCTGGGATTTATTAATATATCTAGCCGGACTATGAACCAAGATTTAATGTATTTGGAGTTATTATTCAGAAAGATAGTTTAATATGGTTGTTCTTTGTCCTGACTCTGAATGAGTTCCTCTCAAGATTTCAGTTTTGATTCTCCTTGTATCAATTTTGATGGGCTGGTTTGACTTTTAAAAAAAAATGGTTGTTCCTTTGCTAACAAAGTTAATATGATCAAGTCGTCTTCTATATATTGTTTGAAAAATATATAAAGAGAAGGAATAGAAAATTATAGAAGAAACTATGTTAACCAGAGTTGCGTTTTGGAGGAAAAGAGTGGATACTTTACTCACTAGAAAAAAGTTGAAATAACGACAGCAATTTAGAGATGAAAAAATGTGAAATTGGTCACTAAATGTTAGAGATGTTAACATTGGTGATAGTTTTTTTTTTCCTTTAAATTTTGTTCTTATTTCCACTTTTTGTAGTAATCATTTCTAAATTTAGTATCTAAATTGATTAAAAAGATAATTAGAATATTATATGATTGTATATTGTGTCATTTCTTTTAAAAAATATTAAATATGTACGACGAAATAGACTTCAACTCTTCAAAATTTAACTCGCAAACATTACTCTAAGTTCTCCAAAATGGACTCTTGTTGCATCGACTACATTATTAATTCTCATGAGTCATAACAATGAACAACGATTCAAGATTCTCTCCATTTTTTACTCTTTCTAGTTTCGTATTATCAAAGTTTTGAGAAGATAAATACAACAACGTGACATTTGGTAGGTTCAATTATTTAATTTACACTTTGAAACTATAGTAATTGAGAGGACAACTTAGAAAGAAAATGGAAAGCATCATAACTCATGAACAATCTAGCAATTATGTTGATTAATTAGTGCTCCCTCCGTCCTTTTTTCATCGGACCTTATAACAATAATTACCGATATTAAGAAAAGTTGTAGTGATAAATTTATCTAAAATGTGTATAATTTATTACTTAATTGCCCTTTGTGTATAAATATATTTACTGTTACATTTTTATATTCAAGGACAAATTGATAATAATATTAATAAGAGGTATATTTAAAAAAAATTAATAAATAAATCTACAAAGTTGCAGAGAATGCAATATTTTTTGTATAAATATTCTTATATAATTAAAGATGGGGAGAGTAGCTCACAACTTGGCAAATAAATCATTACCGGAATTCGTTCAAGTCCCATCCTTAATCGTGGCTACTGCTATGGCCTATTAGTTTGAGTATGACTCGACTTGGTTCTGGAATTTTAAAAGTCACGTCCATCCCTAATCAATTTTAATGCATGCATGGACGTACCTTAAGTGCCATAAACCCATAATTATTGATCAAGATGAAAACATAAAAAATGCAATTGAGGATGTTTTTTGAAAAGCTCGTCTAGGGGTGTAACGGATCAGTTTGGATTGGTTTTCACTCAAAAAAATATCCGAACCGATGAAACCTTCATCGGTTTGGATTGGTTCGATTTTCACTGTTTTTCAAAAAGGAAACCGAACCAAATTAATCGGTTTGGTTCGGTTTGGATTGGTTCGGTTGATTGGTTTGTTTAAAAATACAATTAAAAAATCACATTTTCACAAAATATTTCATAGAACTTTGTATAATTGTATTTCGTATTATGTTTTTTCATGTTCTCTATTTTTCAAACAATTTTTTATAACTAATAAACTTAGTAAGAACACTAACCAATTGAAGCAAAACATATCAAAATTAAAATCAGTTTAGAATTGACTAGTGTTAATCTCTAATATTTTTAAATCTCTAAAACTTATGAAATTATTTTTGAACCAACAAATAAAAGGTTATGCGTGCAAATTTGAAAATTTTCTAGGGATGCACTTTTTATTGAGCAGTATATATATTTTATAATTTTATTTCAATTTTTAACGACACAGATCACACACGATCAAAATTTTACGGTGTTCTTTTTTGTTTTATTTCATTTTCTAGTTCTAAGATAATCGCAAATCGCAATGTTTTGTTTTTTGAATGGCTTTTTCTAATCTTCACTAAACAATGACATATAATGTGTATAAATCAATGACATAGAAAATGAACATGGAAAACAATGAAATATACTGAGTATAAATCAATGGCATAAACATGATAAAACTAACTAAGAGATGAACGATCTCAGCGGTGACCGTTGGCGATGAACAATGGGTTTGCTGTGGTTAACGACTAGGGTTTCTTTTTTAGTAGAAATGAAAGAGTCTAACTGATGAGATGGGATGAAGATCATGATGAGAGAAAATGAATGGATTAAAAAGTATTTTATGTTGGACTTTAATTTTGGGCATAACCATAAGTTTATGTGAGGTAGGATAATATCAATAAAATAAGGAGTATGGTTATCGTCGGATTGGTTCATCGGTTTCACGAATCTCAAAATGAAAAACCATGAACCAAACCAAACTAGATCGGTTTTGATTGGTTTGGATCAGTTTCAAACCGAACCAAACTGTTGAGGACAAAATCCTTATTTGATGTTTTAAAGATCACAAACAATTTATAGTTTTTAACTTGTTATCTACTAATATGTTTTGTGAGAAATGTTTCATGAAGAATGTTCTTGTTAAAGAGAAGAACATTCTAAGCTTATAGAATTTCTCAAGATAGCAAGGGACACACATACACTTTCTGCTACAGCATGTGCATCATTGAAAGCAAAAACAAAATATTCCCTTTGTCTCACCAAAAGAGGATAAAAAGCTACAACTAATGAATGACACTAAAAAGGAAAGTAATCTATATGTCATGGCAAGGCTTTGCAACAAAAAGAATGATAAGCATCAAAAGGCCAAAGACTCACGTGAGTCTTAAAAAGAAAGAAGAAAAATAAATG
>Ga0228711_1006114_pt1 | contig 18048 bp, 13 predicted proteins | sample MedpolnodulmetaG_2_FD_177996 | JGI IMG/M metagenome (GOLD analysis project Ga0228711, IMG submission 177996) | Root nodule microbial communities from Medicago polymorpha collected in Santa Monica, California, United States - brown nodules | ecosystem: Host-associated > Plants > Roots > Nodule...
TATAGTTTTGAGTGTCTTTTATGTACATAAACCTATAAACAACCTTTGGGAACAAATCTGGATGTTGGGGGATCAAAATTTGGGTTTTTGGGTGAAAAAGGGTGTTAAAACCGTAACAACAGGGGAAAACTCGCTAGAAACTCGCTATTGGCGAAATCTGTCTGGAACATTTTCGCTATCAGCCAGAATTTCACTATTAGCGAAATTGCACAATGACAACATTCCCTGTTTCGCGTTCTTGCGTCTTTTTCACACATTTCTGTTTTGAATTGGCCTTTGGTGTAAACATGAAAGTTTTAGATAATTGAATTAGCTTTCCAATTGCTTTGGTTTGACATCAAAATTCTTTTTAGATTTTTAGTTATGACGAAAACACTCCAAGTAGGTCTTGGAGAAATTTTAAGTAAACTTAGCATGACTATTTCCAAGCCAACCCAAAACTTATGGTTTGTTTCCAAACTTTAAAACTAGAAGTATTAGGAGTTCAATTAAGAGGTTTAAGAGTATTTAACCTATGTCTTGTTGAATCTAACTTGATTTTGTTTTGAAAATGATTTGGTTTTGCAATATAGAAGAAATGATACGAACTTGTCGTAACTTTATGATTTTGATGATTTTGTCGTAGTCGGCCGGTGAAACACACATGTATATTCAACTACACTCATATGTGATCTAAGTGTATACATAGTCGAAGCCCTAGAGTTTATTTACTTGGTTTTGGTTCATTTGTGTCAATTGTTTTAAAGTTGTAAAATGATAGACGAACTTTGTCGAAAATGATCTTTAAGGCCGAATACTTTTCAAATATTTTGTGAATAGATTTATATGATTATATGAGGATGTATGAATGATTGATATGTGTTGAATATGATGTTTATCATGATGTGATGTATTTTCTCCTCACTTGAATTGTGAGAAATAATATGATGTTGTTGAATTATATGATAAAATCGATGTTGGTGAATACATATATGTTGATTGATTGTGATATTGTTGGTGAATACATATATGTTGATTGATTTTGATATTGTCAGTGACTGCATATATGTCGAGTGTTGGTGATTGCATATATGCTAAATGAATGGTGATGATGTGGTGAATTGTTTGTGTGAACATATGCATTGTTGTTGAGTCATATGTTCATGCATACATGACTGATGGTGACGGATTTTATATCGAAAATGTAAGACGGGTGTGAAATCTTACATATAATGTTTTTGTTGCATCGAAGGTGACGACCTTGAGGTGATTTGGTACCACATGCATCTAGAAGAGTCTAGAACATTGCATGCATTTGAATGGTTGATGAGTCGTGTCATAATTGAATATGTGACTTGATGAATTTGTGCATTGGTGAAATTTAGTGAATGTTGTGATTATGTGGATTGGTGTATACGTACATTGGTGGATTTTGTTGATGATTGTGAATATTTGAACGAGGCTCCAATTGCGTGTCTTACTTGTTTGTGCTTATACCATTGGTGAATCTATTTGATGATAATAATTTTGGTAATAGTAATGAGGTGAGAATTGTATATGTATATATGTATGATTTGGTGATTCTTTTGATAATGATGATTGCTTGCTTAAAACTTCGAAATGATGAATGGTACTTGTTGAGTTAAGTATGCTAAATGAAGAATAAGGTGAGTAATCCTTTCATTGATTGATGTTGATAAATGATGAGCTTATGTTGATGACTTGATTGAGATTGAATATGTTTGCTATGCTATGTTAGTATTGTGATAGCTTGTTGTGTATGAAATGAGGGATAATAATCATGTGATGTTAGTATTCTAAGAGGGATTGGTATGTATATGTGATATGCATGAATCCTTGAATGCTTATGTTTGTTTATGTTGATTATGATTGATGTGAAGTTGACCTAGTGGTTTTGACCGCCTACCTGTTTGTACGAATGGGTAGACGGAGTGCAGGAGTAGTTTTGTTTGGTGAGTATTTGGATAGTAGGAGCTATCTCTGTTATCAGTCTTTGGAGTCTTAGATTAAGCTCTGATTAGGTGTCAATATTTATGATATTATGGATTTATTTATGTTATGGAGATTTTGCCCATTTGTCGGGATTTGGAGATTTTATATGATGATGTATATTGATCTTATGACATGTATATTTTGGAGATGTATGACTTATATCCACCACGACTGTTAATGAATCTTATATATGCATGTTGTTTGAATTTTGAGGTGAAGACGTAGCGTCTATTTCTTGAATATTTATATTTTTCGCGTGTATTATCGCTTTAATAGAAATAGGGCGTTACAGGATCAAACCAGAAATCCTAGGACATGTTGTGCAATCTTTTTTTTAGAAAATATATCATCATATTCATAGGTTACTTCATGAACAAGATGAAGAAAACTGTTTTTTTTTGTATGAAGATAATTACCTTTCGACAGAGATCAGTAAAGAAAATGCAAGTAAAAGACTTAAAAGTTTAAACGCAAAAACTTAAAGAAAAATTAATTGCATTGCATAATGTAAATGTGGTTCGGCAAATCAGGTTCCATATATTATGTGACTATTTTCTCTATATGTTGGTACTTCGAGTGCTAGAATTATATAAGTAATTTGTGACCTCTTTTTCCTATGAAAAACTACTATATATACATAGAGAAAATAACTGCAAAACTAAACTGCTAAGAACTACATTTCTTTGACCAGAAATTGCATGCCTTCCACGTGTCTGGACACTTGAAACCAACTTCTTTACTAAATCAACTGCCTGTCAAATTATGGCTTCTGTCGAATCCTCTCAATATCTGCGAACTCAGAAACTTCCAATCATAGACTTAGAGAATTTTGCAGATTTGAACCTTCTTTTACCTCTCGAATATACACAAGATAAAATACAGGTTAACATACTTATAATAATGGTTTCATGAGTAGTAATTGTTAAAAATTTCAAGCGCAAAGTAAAAGAACATATAGTAACTAACAAATGTTTGTTATGAGAGAAAGATAACATATTAAATTTATTGGAAAGAGAAAGTGTGTGAAAAAAAAATAGAAATATATTGCTGGATTAAAATGAGGATATAATAGAAAGGAAATAAGCAAAAATACATTTCGCTATTTTGATGTTAATATTCCAAAACGACACTTATAAAGGAACAGATGGAGTAAAATATGATGATAGTAAAAAAAAACAATTTTTACATATAATAATATTTATATGTAAAAGAAAATGCCTTAATATTTTTTTCCTTTGCAACATAAAACACAGATATACAACTCCCTATTTAACTACCAACCGAGCTAGACGTAAAAATGTTTAAAGAGAAAGACAAAAGAATGTTTAAAGAATTTGACTTCAGAAAATATATTTAAAGCGAAAAGATTTGAGGGTCTAATACGAGACCTTAAATATTTGAGGGCATTAAACTCTTACCACCTTGAGCTAACCCTGTGTTTATGCTTTTAATTTTATCATTAATTGTAGTTTTGTTTTATTTTATTTTAGAAGAAGCTAAAATGGATTAATAGTTGAGATCTTTGAATTTTCAGCACAAGGAGTGTCGAAAACCAAGATGAATGGTTCGCATTACATCAAAAGCCACAAAAAAAAAAGGAATAGAAGAGGACAAAACAACCTCAATACAAAGTAATTCTCAAGCAAGCTAACAGATTTTACCACTAGAAGTGATGGCTAAAAGAGAAAGAAATTTTATTTGCTTTCAGCCGCCAATAAGATTGAAGTTTAATTTTGTCAAGAAGATGTTTAAACGTTTCTTCTTTATGACTAAAGACCCGAGCATTTCTTTCATGTCAAATCACACACACATTAGATAACCAGATGAGTTGAAAAGTAACACGGTTGTTTTTAGAAAACCCACCTAAATGTTCAAATTGAAGTAAGAGATTTGCTACATGTTCAGGGTGCATTGTAGTGAGACCAAGTCAATTATAAATGCCAAACCAAATTTTCCCAAAAACATCGCAAGAGAGAAATAAATAGTTGATATCCTCTATTTTACCACAACCCCACACACAAAATTGAGCGTTCAGATGAAGAACATGCCTCCTGATTAATTTATCTGTTCTTGGTAGACGGTTATGACGTAAACGTCAGGCAAAAAAATTGACCTTCTGAGGGACCTTATTGTTCCAAATTGCAGTTGTATGATCAACTGCCACAAGGTTAACTGATGACACCAAGTAGTTATAAACACTTGTAAAATTATATTGGTGGGAAGTATGTAAATGCCAAAGCCACTTGTCATAATTATTAGGATGCATAACAATATTAAATAAAATCAAACAACACTTTCTAACTTGATCTTCCTCCCAAGATAATAATTGGCGCCGCCACTTCCAAGCTTCACCACCCTCCCCCCATCTAAGAGAGAACATTTCAGCCACAATTGCCATTTTATTATCAGTAAGGTAAAAAAGGCGAGTAAAACTACTCTTTCAGATCATACCATCAAGCCAATGATCCCACCAAAATAAAGTTTTAGTACCATCACCAAACTCTTTTCCTAAATGATCACCAACCACCGACCAACTCCCAACCAAAACTACTTTTAATATTAATCAAATTGTGTCCACCAAACTGAATTTGTTGTACCCTCCTGCACTAAACAACCTCCAACCTCCCCATATCTCGCCACTAAGACTCTATACCACAGACTTCTAGCATCCACCGTCATCCTCCAACACCATTTATCAAGTAACGCCATATTAAATTCCCTAATTTGCCTAACCCCCAAACCCTCATTCTCCTTTTTTGAACAAATAGTGTTCCAATTAATTCAAGATATTTTCCTAATTCCCCCCCCCAAAAAAAAAAAAAAAAAAAAAAAAAAAAAAAAAAAAAAAAAAAAAAAAAATCAATAGAAGAAATTATACATGTGGGAGGCTAGAAGAAGGAAAGAAAGAAAGTTGAGTGTGAGACAAGAGTACCAATCGACCACCCAAAGAAAGATTTATGCTATTCCAACCAGATAATCTTGACTCAATTCGATCTATCAAAGGATGCCAAAAGTTTAGTTTTCGGGAGTCTCCCCCAACAGGTATCCCCAAGTAAAGGAAATGTAAACGACCCATTTTACAACGAAGAATAAAGGATGCCTCAGTCAACCAAGACTCATAGATGTTAATCACAAACAAAATACTCTTGTGAAAATTCACCTTAAGGCTAGACGATCCTTCAAAAAAAAGAAGCAAAACTTTTAAAGTTCTAATATTGGCCCAATTTCTAGTTCCAACAAGTAAAATATCATCAACAAATTGAAGGTGAGTGATTGAAACTAAATCAGAGGCTCCCACCTTGTATCCAGTAAAAAGACCAGTATCTACTAAAGCATTAATCATTACGTTAGGACCTTCAACAACAATTAAAAATAGAAAAGGAGAGAGATGATTGCCTTGTCTTAAACCCCCGCTCAATTTTGAATTCATCAGTAGGACACCCATTAACAAGGACGGAAGTTGAAGCCGTACAAATGCATTCCATTATCCACTTCCGCCATAAGGTAGGAAAACTAATTTTTTTACATCACTGCTTCAAGATAACATCAGTCAACTGAATCAGAAGCCTTCTCAAAATCTACCTTAACAAGAAGTATGTCTTTCTTAGAACGGGTAGCATCTGCCACCAACTTAATAGCAATCAAAATACCATCGAGAATTTTTCGACCATGACAAAAAGTCGACCGAGATTCAGAAATGACACTGCCCAGAACACAACGATGTCTATTAGTTAGGACCTTAGATAAAATCTTATATAAATTGCTAACCAAAGATATGAGTCTAAAATCATTTAGACGTTGAGGGCTATCAACTTTAGGGATGAGAGCAATAAAAGTACTATTAATACTTTTTGATAACTTCCCGTTCCTGTGAAATTCAAAAATAAATCGCATAACATCATCCTTCATCTCAGGCCAAAAATCCTTAATGAAATCTAGATTAATACCGTCAGGACCTGGACTCTTGTAACTATTATAGTCTCACACCACTTGTTTCACTTCCTCTATGGTAAATGGTTTGATTAAATCCCCTTCTGTTCCACATTAAGAGTATGAAAATTGAGATTATCAACACTAGGTCTTTCTGCGACAACTAAGCAAAAATGTGAGGCAAAGCGGCTAAAAACTGCTCCTCGAACCCATCCACATCTTCGACAATAAACCCATTCACATATAAAGAAATAATATTATTGACCCTTCGCCTAGATGACATGATATTGTGAAAAATTTTAGAATTAGCATCACCTTCTTTCAATCAAAGCAATCTAGATTTCTACCAATGTATGCCAGCGTTGATGCGAGATAGAGAATGCAAATTGTCTGAAAAAGAGTGTAATTCCTCAACTTCTTTCAAATCCAGATCATATTCCTCCCCTTTAGCGTCAAGGGTAGAGATACGGTCTTGAAAGGTCGTCAATATTTTGAGTGTGAGTCTGATGCCAAATTTTAAGGCCCCCTTTGAGACTCGCCTAACATTTCAACATTTGTTGAGGCCGAGGACCCCAATTTTCTTCATCAATTAATAATAAAAGAGGACAGTGATCTGATAGTCCACGTAATAATGCTTACTAAATCAATTGAGGCCATCGAGCACACCATTTTTTTGAGAGAAGAAATATGTAAAGACGGCTCATAGAAGAACCACCCCCACTAAACCAAGTAAAACTTCGACCGCACAATGGAAGATCCAATAAAATGTTATCATCAATGAAATGATTAAAGTGTGAAAAATCCTCTAAATAAAGACCAATAGCTCTACTCTTCTACTCAACATACGACCGAATAACATTAAATCATCACACACACACGCTTACATCTCTTGTAGTTTTTATTTTATTTCATTAATTAGCTAAACTTTTTAATGAAACACTTGTATTGAATATGTGAAGTTATTCATATCATTAGTAACTAACATCACAACTTTTTATGCCAAGTATAAGTTATCTAAATAACAAAATAATTCTTTGCCCATTAAATCTGGCATAAGATAAACAATTGTTCAAGACAAACAAAAAAGTTTGTTTGGACCTTGTTGTTTTGTCTTACTTTTTTTTATTTTATAAAAAAGATTAATTTTATCAGAGTTAAATTAACGAGTATTGCTAGTTATCGCGAGAGACGATGCCTATTTTACACTATATATTTTCTAAATCATAACCATACCCTCCCTTGTTTTCCCGCTTTATCCCAATTTACCAGGCTATATACTTGTCGTGATGGATTCGGGTCAAATTCTGTCGCATGATATAACACTGCTCTAAATTAACATTACAAATGGACATAAGGGGATTCCGAACAAATTCTAGGAAATTTTACCTAACACCCCAACAATTATATCCCTACCTTTATAAATTATAAAAAAAATATCAATTTTAATCCTTTTTAAAATTACATCCATTCATCCTTACAAGTTTTCTAAAAAAAATTCTTCTTTTTTCAAAGCAAAACAATCAGAGATCTACTTTAGTTTTAGATAAAAAAAATTACTTTATCATTTCGCAACTAAACACCCAACGGATTAGAATATTTGATCGTATTATGGTATTGAAGTTTAATAATAATTTATCACCATAAAAAAGCTTGATGTTTTTGCCAAAACCATGGCTAAGCTTCTTATTTAGTGAAGTTAGTTTCAATTAATGCAGACTCTAAGCTTCATGTGCTTCTTATTCAGTCTGCCAAATTAGGTCGTACCCTCTAAGATAATAACAACAACTCATCAAAAACAAAGATCTAACTTCAATTAATAACAAAAATGTATCAAATTAAAACACAAATATGAGATGATTTTGATGAGTTTTCAGTGAAAATGGGTCTGCACCAAATTAGACAAGGAAATCAAATAAACAATTGAGAGAAAAACATGATGGGTTGAATAGATGTGGTTTTTGAAGGTATTTTCGATGATTTGTAAGGGTATTAGTACAAATGTTGGGACGTCAGGTAAAATTTCTCAGCAGGCTCTACTAAGGCATATTTGGCTAGCCCATGAATGAGCCAATTTATTCTCATCCCTCTCATATTTCTAAGGGTTAAATATGTTTTTGATCACTATAATTCTATGAATATGTCAACTTTTCGTTTTAGTCCCTCTAAAAAATTTCTTCAACTTATAGTCTCAAAAAAATTTCAATTTCACTTTTGGTCCCTCCTTGAAAGTAAACTTATATGTAGAATTTATATTTTTGAATAAAATTTTGCAAAAAAATTTATAATATTATAAGAATGTGTTCAAAAAAAAATTAAACTTTTTTAACAAAACATGAATTAAATATGATTTTTTATATTTTTGTGGTTAAAAATTCATATTTAATTTATATTTTGTTAAAAAAATCTATTTTTTGGGAGAGATTTTTACAACATTCTGTACATTTCTGCAAAATTTCATCGAAAAATTTAAAAACTAAAAAAAGTTTAAAAAAATATTTAACCCTATTTCTAATGCCTAGCATTATCTTCCCCATGTAAGATCTAGAAACAGAATCACTTCCATTCACCATTTTTATTTTTACGAGTTTGTCACAGTCACTCTCACTCTCACTCTCGAAAACAACCGACCTGAAGCCCAGTTCATCGTTTTGTACATCCCATACGCTGCCTCAGCTGTTGCCTGATCTTCGAAGTCATCCTTCTTCCTAGTAGCAGATACTACTGCCCCTAATCCCCAGGTATCAATTTCAGACAAATTTGCATCACTATTAGCTTTTACATAATCAGCTTCTGGTTTGCTCCAATTAATTTGTGCGTTTCGATGTTACGTTCGAATTCGATGATTTTGTTATGTTCAACGATTATTAACATAACAGATTAATTTTGTGTACAAGCCCTTTTAGAACTTGTATCAATAACCTGTGTGCAGCATTGGTACTATCAATGATATTAATGAGGGCTTGTTTGGGATTTATTTTGGTCGATTACGTAAAAGTCACAGAGATTTTGTCATTTTGATTTTAATGAGATTAGGTGTGTTGGTAGAATGTTTAAGATTGAAGTATCTGTAAAAAGATAGTTAGCTACATGATTGTGATTGGACTTTATTGTTTTAGTTATGGTCTTGCTTTTACACAACCGATGAGCCATTGTTACTATCAAGTGTGAACTGTGCAATTCGGATTGCACTTGATTGGTCTGTGCGTTGCATATATTACAATCTTTTTTAGACAGAACTAACTAGGCATAAGTTCTTTTGTATTAAGATATTTGTTTTATTTCATGAATACATAGGCAAATTGTTTCTGACTTTGCTTCTGATTGTTTTTCTACTTGCCCATCAATTATAAGGTGTAGTGCTATCTACTTTAAACAAACTTATTTCTACTAGGTTTCCAAAAGAATTTCAGTCAGTAACTAGTCTTGTTTATAGTTTGTACTGCTAAGTATAGGATTGATCTTTCAAGAGAAACAATAGTTTGCGATTCTTTGAAATAAGGGCATAATTTATTTAAGATGTCCACCTTTATTTGCATCCATAAGTATATACCTATATGTTGTAGGTTGTTCGTTTGCAATACCTGTTTGCAAAAACAAAAAAAAGGTTACAATAGTCTCTGACAACGGTGCAGAGTTGAGCAAGGCCAACAGAGGAGCTGCAACTGCCATCGGAAGCAACAGCAAAGACAGAAAGAATGGAGCTAACAATTGCACAACCTGATGATTTTCATCTTCATCTTCGCGATGGTGCTCTTCTTGAAGCTGTAACCCCTCACAGTGCAAAGCATTTTGCAAGGGCTATTATCATGCCCAATTTGAAACCACCTATCACTACCACATCTTCTGCTATTTCTTATCGAGAATCTATTTTGAAAGCAATACCTAAAACTTCCAATTTCACTCCTCTCATGACACTTTATCTCACTGATGCTACAACTCCGAATGAGATTCAACTTGCAAGTGAGCAGTCTAATCACACGAATTTAAGAAATATTACCCTCAAATTTTAATTTAATTTTTGTCTCTATTTTGATATATGAGTCTTGCTTTAAGTCAAGTTTAAGTTTTTTTTTTGAAGGATTTTTGTGTATTTGTTATGTTCATCCAATAAATTACTACACTACTTGATGTTGCTGCTATTTGCATTGACAGAAAAAAGTGGACTTGTTTATGGTGTGAAGTTGTATCCTGCTGGAGCTACAACAAACTCTCAAGATGGTGTTACAGATCTTTTTGGAAATTGTTATTCTGTTCTTGAGGAAATGGTTGAGCAAGGTTTACCATTATTGGTAATTTGTTTACTTTTATGTTTGTCTCTGTTGTGTTGTTTATTTATGTTTAATAACGTCCTTTGCTCAATTTTTTGTTTTTCTTTTTTGGGAGGGACTATATTTAATCTTCTAAGACCCCGTTTGGACAATTAACTTAATTAAGCACTTATCTTATAAGTGCTTATGTATATGTTAGTTCTATAACAAAAGATAAAATAAATCAAATTGTTTTCATATAAGCTATAAGTTGTTTTCATAAGCTACCGTAGAGAGATTATGAAAATGAGCTGAAAACAGCTTACAGACATGTCATAAGCTGTTCTCATAAACTCTCTCAATCAGTCTCACTAGTGGTTATGCCTGTATCCAATCAAACGAGACCATTATACTGTTGCATAAAAATGTATTTCATGCTCTATGGTGTCATGTTTTTTCTGATTGAAGATGCTAGATTCTAATTTCTAATTTCTTAGTAAGTTATCGTTAGTTAAATTGTTGTTGTAATAATCGTTACACCTTTGTAATAGAATTATGTTTTTGGATATCAAATTTAGCACTCATCAAACACTTCTTCAATAGTTGACAATGAGCCAAGTGGTTCCTATGGCAAGCCAAATGTGGTCCATTGACATGTTTCCTTCTTTATGCATGTCTTGTATGTATATATAATATATAAAGTTCTCAAAAAAATTCTCTGCACTTTCTTATCAGTGAATCAGTATACATGACAGGTTCATGGAGAGGTTACAAATCCAGAAGTTGATATTTTTGACCGGGAAAAGGTCTTTATTGAAACAATTTTAGAGCCTTTAATTCAAAGGCTTCCGCAATTGAAGGTTGTGATGGAGCATATTACTACCATGGATGCTGTTAAATTTGTAGAGTCTTGCAAAGAAGGTATTGTAGTAAATTACTAGGGATAGTTTCTTTTGCCAATTTATTGTACTGTACTGCAGTTGTAAAATCATTCTGATATTTTTTCTATTTTTGTAAGGTTATGTAGCAGCAACAGTTACACCTCAGCATATTCTTCTCAATCGCAATGCTTTGTTCCAAGGTGGCTTGCAGCCTCACAATTACTGTCTTCCCGTGCTTAAAAGAGAGATCCACAGTATGTTACTTTGTTTCTCTTCCTTTACTTTTCAGAGTTTCAACATCTTTTAGAGTTATATGAGAGTTTTTAGGTTTAAATTTTCAAACAATGGTTGTCAAAAGAATTGAACTACTCCTTCCGGTCACTATTATAAGCATATATTCCTTTTTTCATATTCATTGAATAATTGATGTATCTGGTTTATAATATAGGCCAATTACATTGGTTATTTAACGAACCTGAAAAAGAATCTTTGTTTATAATAGTGACCGAGGGGAGTAATGATTTAAAAAGTACGGATTTTATAATATTCTTGTGGTGTGACACTGTCTTCAGTAAATTTATCAGATTTTTAATTGATCTGACTTGCATGGTAAAAGAGATAAATGTCTTCAGTACATCTTATGGCATTCGAAGTTTGAACATCGTTATACTTCTATAAATTTTAATGTTGTTGCAGAGAGTACACAGTCCTATTGAAGAGTTTCAGACTTTATAGGCTGTGCTAATTCTTAAGTTTGGTTGAGAAAATGTTATTAGTGAACAATAATATTCTTTTAGACAAAACTGTACCTCTTGGTTATCTAACCATGCATTAGCTAATTAATTCCTTTTGTCCTTTATTTAGGACAGGCTATTGTTTCAGCTATCACTAGTGGAAGTAGACGATTTTTCCTTGGAACTGATAGTGCTCCGCATGATAGGCGTAAAAAGGAATCTGCTTGTGGATGTGCTGGCATCTACAACTCCCCAGTTGCTCTGTCACTATATGCCAAGGTTTTTGAAGAGGTAACACTCTTACAAGTTTATATTAGATTACGCAGATCAATGTTGCATTTGCTTATTCATTTCACAAATGTGCATATGGGTAGGTTTCAGAGGGGATTTAATTGCAATATGTTTGAGTTTCTTTGAAGATTAATTTGAATTATTCTTTTACAAGTACCCATGCTTCAGAGACCACAACTAAGATGACATCAAACCCTTTGGATTAAGATAGCCCTATAATAAAGTCCATGACGGTCTCCTCCCAGATTGCATTAGGACTGGGTAAAGGTTGTAGGAGACCTTGTGGTGAAGAAGCTTGATATTTATTCTGTTGACAGATTGTGCAAGCAGCCACAAATTCCATAACCGTGCCTTTCATCCCTTGTCCAATAAAAGGATTGGAAAAGTCGCCTGTAAGTTTTGTAGATACCTGATTGACCTGAGTAGGATGGAACTACTTCAATAATCGAGGGATCCAAGTAGAAGATGGTAAACCACCCACCCCTTTGTAATATAATTTATCCTGCACCAAGGTAAAATGTGCATGAGAGTTGGGGTTACTTCAGAGATCATTCATAATTTTGTTCAGCCCCGGTCTGATTGAATCTCCTGAGTGACAACGGTGAAGTCAGGCCAGAATGGTTTGGATAACAGATGTCAACCCAAGTCCTCCTCTCTCCTAGACAATGCATCACCTAACTTGTTAGAAGATCCAACCTTGTATGTAATTTCAAACTCATAGCCCAAGAGTTTGGCCAAGTAATTTTGCTGATTTTTTGTTGTAGTCCTCTGTTCCAGCATGTGTCTGAGGCTTTTCTGGTCAGTGTATATATAGACAGAATTTTCTGCTAAGCAAATAGTGACGCCAGTGTTGTTGGAGTGTTTTTCCAGCATCATTGGACATTCTGTTGGGAACAGCTCCAGTGCAGCCACGCGTTTTTCCAAGGTAAGTAGCGTGGAAGGCTGGACCAATTTGTTAGGAACCTATCAATGTTTGGTTTTCCAATGATAGCGTGGAAGGTCTAACTACCAACTATCTTATCTATAAATTGAATTACATTCCTTCCCTTTTTCCTGGTATAAACTAGCAGATGTTTCTCTTGATACCTAACAATTCTCGTGTTTTAAGATACGATAAACTGCTTATCTGAGTATGCATGGTATGTCTTTTGATGCAAAGACTCGTATTTTGCTCTGAAAGTTGTGGAATTTAATCTTAATGTCTTATGAAATTGTTGCCTGTGTTTAGGCCGGTGCACTTGACAAGCTGGAGGCTTTTACAAGCTTTAATGGACCTGACTTCTATGGTATCCCCAGAAACAAGTCAAAGATTAAACTGAGGAAATCTCCTTGGAGAGTACCCGAGTGTCTATCGTTTCCATTTGGAGATATTATTCCCATGTTTGCCGGTGAAACACTTGAATGGGAAGCATTGCTTATTTGACTGGTCTTCACATATGCAGATACCTAGGTATGTAGCATTTATTGGAGTATGTTAATCTAGTTAGTTGAAGTTGGCTACCTTGATGACGGAACCTGATAGCTTGTACCAACTGGGCGTATCCGAAATGCGGGCAGAAATAATGATGAAGCTTTCTTTTATTTCTTTGAAAGTTAGGTTTCAGCTTAAATAGCTGGTTATTGAGATTGTAATTTATGTGGGCATTCAGAAATATGATCAGAGGCGATTTTTTGTTCTAATTTTATGTATCGGTTTGTAAGTTTTACATATTGTCCTCATTTCTTTTTCACAAGTAAATGATGGGACTCAATTCATTGCATTCTATGCTAAATGAACAGTATAAATTATAAATAACACAAGTCCATGGACTATTGTGATCTCACTCTTATTCTATTCATTTAGATTTGGATACCGAAAGATTTAAAGAAATTGAGCAGTGATATTTGAACAACTATTTGATACAACTTTTATGACAACTTTGGTTTTCTCTCTTTTGATTGGTCAAAAATAATAGAGAGAAAAAGGAAGAGAGAGAATAAGAAGATAATGTGAGTATGAGAGAGAAAGTTGTTAGAAAATGGTTGTACAAATATCATTTAACCTAGAACACAACTTCAAAGGTTGGCTTTTCTACTTTAACCGTCTTGTTATTCTTCTTTGTCACTTCAGTCACAGCTATGTGTTTAATCTTATATCATGGCGAAGGTTACATTGGGATATTATGCTACAAAAAAGTTTTGATATGGATAGCCAACAGGGACCATTATGTATCCCATCCATACTCTTGATTATTAGAACTTGGTGAAGATGGCTAACTTGTCTTGTCCACCTCACTTGGTCGTACAGTGTAGTCAACAAACTGAAAGAAAAACAGTTTATAGCCGAGCTAGACAATCTGGCATTATGTTAATAACAGGGAAAAGAAATGGGGAATTGATAGAAATTATGAAAAGAATAATTTTATTGGAGGCTGAAATGAATGAAACGCCTATGAAATTTTGGACTCTACTTAACAAAAACATCTTTTTTAACAATTATTTGTTTTTTGAAGTTATCAAAATTTATAAAATTCCATCATGTTCAAACAGTAGATGCAAAATCCAGTGTTACATAGAAATGCTATAATATTGAAGTAGTTATTAGTGGGACTCATTTAAACCTTTTATAGAGGATCTCCATTGAAGTGGTTGAGTACATATTAAGTACTATTATTAAAAAATAAAATAAAAATGACGTGTCCATGTGAGATCCGTTTAAGATCTCAAATATGAGGGTCTTCATTGTGGATACTCTAAATATCAACATACACATTGTGGATACTATGTGCCTGTCTCACCTACAGTTCGCAGATGATACATTGCTTATTGGCGAAAAGAGTTGGCTTAATGTGCGTTCGATGAGGGTTGTTTTGTTGATATTTGAACAAGTGTCTGGTCTGAAGGTTAATTTCCACAAAAGTTTGATTACGGGAGTTACTGTATCGACTTCTTGGTTGTCTGATGCAGCTTCAATTTTGAATTGTCGAGTTGGAACCTTACCTTTTGTGTTTGGGGCTGCCTAAAGGAGGGGATCCGCATAAGCTGGATTTTTGGAGACCGCTTTTGAACATTATAAAAAATAGATTGTCGAACTGGAAAAGCAAATTCCTTTCGTTTGGTGGTCGTCTGATTCTTCTAAAATCTGTCTTGTCATCTCTATCGGTTTACTTTCTTTCCTTCTTCAAGGCCCCCATAGGTATAAATTCTTCCATAGAATCTTTATTTAAAAAAAAATTTGGGGGGGTTGTGAGGAGGTCAGGAAAATTTCATGGGTAGGCTGGGATACTGTGTGTTTATCGAAGGAGGAGGGAGGTTTAGGTGTTAGGAGGATGAGGGAGTTTAATGTTGCTCTGTTAGGAAAGTGGTGTTGGCGTATGTTGGTAGACAAGGACGGACTGTGGTATAGAGTTCTAAAGGCGAGATATGGAGAGGAGGGAGGTCGGTTGAAGGAAGGGGGTGGTGACAGTTCAGTGTGGTGGAGGATGATATGCGGTATCCGTAACAGCGCCGGATTAGGGGTGGGGAGTTGGTTCGAGGATAATGTTCGTAGGGTGGTTGGTGGAGGGACTGGCACTTATTTTTGGTTAGATAATTGGGTGGGGGAAACTCCCTTGCGAGTGCAATTTCCCCGCTTGTTTGAGTTGTCTGAAAGTAAAGGGGCGACGGTGAAGGAGATGGCAGAGAGAGGGTGGGATGTAGTTGGTGGTGCTTGGGCTTGGAGGAGGCGCCTATTAGCCTGGGAAGAGGAGTCTGTGTCGGAGTGTTCGTCCTTGCAGTGTGACATTGCTTTTCAGGTATCTACTAGTGACAGGTGGAGGTGGGTGCTTGATCCTATTAGCAGTTACTCTGTTAAGGGGACATATAAGTATCTTACGCTTCCTACTACACCTGTGGAGACCGGTCTTTATGATGCAGCTTGGCTAAAACATGTTCCGTTAAAGGTTTCTGTGTTCGTTTGGTGTCTTCTCCGCAACAGACTACCAACTAAAGATAACCTCCTACGCAGGAGAGCCCTCCATCAAGATGACATTACTTGTGTGGGAGGGTGTGGCAGTCAAGAGACATCGCATCATCTATTTTGCCGCTGTGATACCTTTAGCGGCTTGTGGCAGTGTATTTACCAGTGGATCGACATTTCTTTCATATCTCTGGAGCTGGTTCGTGACAATCTTCATCAGTTTGGTAATTTAGCAGGATTACAGCGTTATACTCACTCTTTTCTTCAAGTCATCTAGCATGCTAGTGTTTGGCTCATTTGGAAGGAAAGAAACAACATGATTTTCAATTACAAAACCAAGGATGTGATTCTTTTGTTGGACAATGTTAAGTTAACGTCTTTTTTATGGTTGAAAGCTAATAAGCTTACTTCCGCCTTTAGTTACATTGACCGGTGGCGGGACCCTCTTCTATGTATGGGTGTTAGAGACTAGCTCCTTTATTGTTGTTTAGTTTCGTTGTGCTTCTTCCATTGGCATTAGACACTTATCTTTGTAACTTTGTAGAGTGATTCTCTCTGCACACTTTGTGCGAGATGAATCTCTCTTGATGTTTAATATAATCTCATTTTGATTTCTTAAAAAAAAAGAATTTTAAAATTTGCTCTTTAGGCACCTAGTGCTTGCTCACAAATACCTCGAATTCATCAAAATACATCTAACCACAATTAACTATTGTTTGCTTCTAAACAGAAATTAATTGTCGTTCGTCCCATAAATATAGAACGGTAATTAATTACCCTTCAACTCGATAAAGTTGGATCTAATATTTTTTTTTAGCAGAGCTGAATCTGATCTTGGCTTTGAATATGGAATGTATTGGTTGTTTATGATTAGGTAAATTGAAACGAAAAGCATTTGCTATCAATAATAAGGTGTCTATGTACATACAAATAATGAATTCAAAATGCTACTTTATCCCGATTTTGCTATCTCTAACTCTAACCTCATAATCTAATTCAGAAACAAGATAAAAAAAAAATACTAATCATAAGGTACAAAAAAGAATGAGAAATGATATTTGTACAATCACTTTGTGACAACTTTCTCTCTCATACTCACATTATCCTTTTATTCTCTCTCTTCCTTTTTCTTTCTTCATTGTTTTTAACCATATAAAAAGAGGGGGAAAAATTGCCACAAAAATTGTCTCAAATGATTGTTCAAATATCATTACTCAAAAAAAATATATCAACAAGAAAAAAAAATTACGGGGGAAAATTAGCACTGGGGCTGCCTTGACCATAATACTGGCCATGTCCTAGGGAACCAAAGACCTATAAACTCTATGTACCTAAAGAGCAGTTTTCTTAGAATTTCATCATGCAATTTACAAACAACATAGTCTTTTAAACATTATGAAAATTGCAATTTACATCACCATCACCAGATTTCTAGCACAACATTCTTATCCAAGAGAATTGCTCTATGGCCCTTTAATTTTGCTCAAAATCCTCTCGATTTATCACATCGTAACTTCTGGTCACATAAAATATATCAAGAAATACGATTCATTGGTTTTTTTTCCTTCCATTAGATGCTATCTTCCATCTTCCGATCGCTTATTTTAGGGATAGAGTAATTCAATAAGTGCAAAGAGCAACTGTCCTTAAAAAAAAATCAATAGTCAAATCTACCCAACGGTGCTACATGCCTTTTGTTTTAGATTTCTTGCTATGAGGATTGCTTTTTAGGCCCCCTCAATATCTCTTTAGGCCCCCCAAAGTTATAAAAATGCCCTTAATAACACATTCTGTCTATAACTATCGAATGTGTATTTTTTAAATTTAATTTTGCTTCACCTCCGGTACATAAGTACCGGACATATAATATACATTGATAATGCTGAAAGTTACGAATAAGGCACACACAAAGGGTGATATTTTTGATATAGCAAGTCCAAGCTCGTTGTAATTTTTGATATTTTGTGATAGCAAGCACCACAAGTATATATAGTGCCTCATTTACACTCCTGCAACAGTCCACCGCTTCTCTGACA
>Ga0228711_1006116_pt1 | contig 18047 bp, 5 predicted proteins | sample MedpolnodulmetaG_2_FD_177996 | JGI IMG/M metagenome (GOLD analysis project Ga0228711, IMG submission 177996) | Root nodule microbial communities from Medicago polymorpha collected in Santa Monica, California, United States - brown nodules | ecosystem: Host-associated > Plants > Roots > Nodule...
TACAGAACCAGGTAAAATCTAATAACATACCTCCGGAACATATGTCCCGGAACCAAGCGAAATGCTTAAGGAGTATCTTTTAGATGTATAGAATAAGGGTAAAAAAGAAATTTTAAGGGGGCCTAAGAGATATTGAGGGGGCTTAAAAAGTAACCTTCATAATGTACTGCCTCATCATCCTGCTCTATTTTGTATTTTTCATTAGGGCCATTTGGGGAAGGTTCGGGTTTTAGGGGATCAATGAAAAGGACAACATATACATTTTAATTTTGGTGGATTCTTTAAGGTAGATTGTAGGATGAGGGATTAATTAAGTCCCTTACCGGTGAAACACTAGAAAAATAGCGTTAGATTTAGTATACGGTCTAGATTTGCAAAAACTAAAAAGCGAGAACAACAACATTTTCCCACACAATCTTATCCATCCTCTTCTGTCTTCCATGGAGTAGGAGTTACGTTTTTTCGGTATAAAGAAAGTTGATAAACTAAGTCATCCTTCACAAAAAAATTAACGGCAGCAAGTGAATATGTAGCAATACCGATCTCTCTATAAGTTATAACAATAACTTTGATGGCTCTCTCATGTAGGAAGAATAGTAAAAATCAAAATAAATTAGAAAAATAAAAGGTGAAAATTGATTTGAAAACACTTGCTATTTTGTTGTTGTTCAAATAATGGATTGAAACAATAATTACAAGGATTAATTTAGCAATGCATTTGGACATGTTTCAAGTTCTGAGTTTGATCTTTTTTTTCCTGTGTAATTTGTATGAATAATAATACGGGTTTCATTCTTCTTCTGAAATTTATTTTATGACTTTTTTTTAAATTATTATGTTTGATTTTTGTTTTACTTCAAAGGCCTACGAACATAGTAATTCTTATCGCCTCTGGATTCTTGATTGGGACTAAAAAAATCACAATTACAAACAACACATGGAGAGAGAAAGGGGAGCAAGATTATGTGCAGGAATGTTTAGATATTCCCATTTTTAATTTTAGCAAACCTAAACCATAGGTTAAATCTAATGGTATTTTTTTCGTGGTCCACCGGTGAGGGACCTAATTGGACCCTCACCCTAGAATTCACCGTGTACACATTCTAACAAAAAAGTTATTAGATTTGATTGACTAAATTACACCAGAGATTATTTAAGTTATTTAATCGTAACAAATTGGTCATTTAAGTTTTTTTTACGTACCACTTAGATCTTTTATGTTATTTCATATAAGTTTTTTTCATACCAATTAAGTCATTTAAGTTATTTAACCTTAACAATTTGGAGTATTTTTTATCTTAATAGATGTAAGTTATTCGGAGCCTAAAGATTACAATTAAATAAGTTAAAGGATCTAAGTGTTACAAAAAAAATACTTAAAGGACTGATTTGTTGCAATTAAATAACTTAAATGACTTCGGGTATAATTAGCCTATTTGATTTTTTAACTTGTGTTCTTAACACAAGTTAACTTTTCATATTTTATAAAATATGTGTATTTAATGCATTAGAATTTCAAACAAAAAACTTTTTTAAATGGTTCCCTAAAAAAAAACTTTTTTAAATGGTATCTACGTGCCATAAGAGCATCCGTCAGTAAGACTTTAATTAAAACAGAAGAAACGTGGTGATTGTACAGTTTATGTAGCAGTTTACCAAACAAAACAAATCATGCAAGCACAGATTTAAGGAAGAAAACTCTCCAAAAGAAGAGTAAATAAAAGATGGTTTTGTGTGTCAATTTTGTGTGTTCTAATGCATGTTTATGGCATGTGCCTTTTGTTTTGGAGTACAGTGTTTGTAATTGCAACAACACATAAATACATTTATTATATATAAAAATGTAGGTTAAAGGAAGGATACTTCGTGCTGTCCTAAATATAAGTAAAAAGGAATATGTATTAGTCTAGATTTAGACTAAATAACATGGTGAATAGTTTTATGAGAAATGATATTTGAACAATTATTTTATGACAATTTTCTTTTTCATACTCACAACATGTTTTCATTTTTTCTCTCTATTACTTTGGTTATTGTGTCAAGACCTACATTTCTTTATATATTTTGATTGTCCCATAAAATGATTGTTCAAATAACATTCCTCTACTTTTATTATTTATATTTAAGACCTGAAGAAGTATATATAAGTCTACAAGTATTTATAACTCCTGATAAAATATATTCTATGTTATAATAAAATACTGGGAGAATATTCTCATGGAAAATAAAGAGGAGAAAAATCTACTAACCGATAAGGAAATGAAGTATGTTGGCAGAAGAACAGAGAGCACATAACTGTTCAAACACAATGACTTTTGTGTTTGTTCAGATGTGCTCTCTATCTTCTGTCAACAAACAAAGTTATGAATTTGATATGCCTATTCATCACCATCTGCTTAAAAAAAAATCTTATTTTCATCAGGATCATAGAAGCTTCATATGAGATGAAAAATAAAAATTTAATGAAGAGATATATAGAATACCTTTCAACAAGCTGTGGCATATATAAATTTCATCTCACAGAAAGAGGAGCAAGAGAGGACATTGATAGAAGAGTTTTAGAATCAGAAATTATGTGCTATTGGGTTGAGAAATGTTAGAAGGAAGAAAAGTCACAAAAAAGCTAGAGAGCTATTTATGTCTATGGTATGATCAATGTAGGAAACAACATGGAGAAGTATCGGGGATTGCTGATGAAAAAGTAGTTGAGTGTAGGGCAATAGATTTTTTCGAAATTTAATATGAAAGGACAGAGGACATTGAAAACTTGGAAACAATTCAAGTGGCTCATGTTTAAGGTTAAACTTCCAAAATGTGTCATTGTCCATTTGAGTAAGCATAATAGAGGAATTCCAAACTATATAAAAAAGTTGGTAAGAAATACAAAAATTATAGTGTTCAAAGTCATATTTAATTATATTTTTTCGTATTTTTAAAGTATTATTAATGATTATTTTAGAACCATCATCAAGGGAATTTGAATTGATACTTTGAAGCTACAACGTTAAATTCTTATAACCGAATTATCATCTCAATTCTTGCTAACCAGTGCCCTTAGGATAATGGTTAAAGAATCTACAAATAGAAATTTTGTTTTGAAAATATAAAATGTTACTTTTAATAAAACAATGATTACACAATTTTTTCATGAAAACTTACTAGTTTTAAATGTTTAACCATTATCTTTGGGACACTAGTTATCATTCTTCTATTTTAAATAGAAAATAGGTAATTATAAATAAGAAGTTTGATTATATTAAAAGAGATACAAGTTACAAAAGTGATGCAAGTTTAATGTGTATATACAAAAAAAAGTGAAGATTTTAGTTAAATTTGTGTGTGTGTATATATATGCATGATTTTCTTCATTTCATTTAATACTTTTGTCTTATAGTGTTGTGAGATCTAGTTCATATATTTGCTTTGGAAAGTGCGAGTGGAGATCATGGGGGTGTGTGAGTGAAGTATATGTATTTGTAAATATTTTACATAATATTAAATCTTTGGATGTCATTAAATAACTATCATGGTTTTTCTTCAGCTTTACGGTGCTCCGTATTAAATTCTTGTATTGTAATAACGTTCCTTAATTTTTAATATTGTGATATGTTATTAGATCATTAACTCGTTGTTGTTTCTCATGTTTTCCGTGTCGTTTTGAACTGAATTTAGGAATTTACTCTCTATATTTTCCATGAGAAATAGAATGACTCATCCTAGATTTAGAAACGCATGAGCAAGTAAAAATAGATGGATAAAAAATACATTTAAGTTTAACTACTCTTGTTAAAATTCTTAAATGAACATAAGTCAAGCTTCATATTTGCCATTTATACACATTATTCATTCCTACTTTTTAACTTTCAAGTTTTAAGTCAGACGTGCCTTTTGATAAAGAATTCACCTTTATTCTAAATATATCTTAACATTTGAGATGATAACTCGGTTATAAGAATTTAAAGTTGTAGCTTGAAAGTACACAATTCAAATTCCCTTGATGATGGTTCTAAAATGATCTTCCCATTTTCTTTTTAAATAAACTCAATAATACTTTCAACATGGGTCCCACAAACACAAGACTGCAACTACATACATGGGTCCCACAAACACAAGACTACAACTACATACATATATAGCTAGTTAGGTATCATACGGATAATGCCCAAAGTCAGGTACCTAATTGGTCTCGGTTCTCAAGTACCATTTAAGCACCACCATTCTCAGGTAAATATTGTCGAAAATGTGAAGGAAAAAAAAAAAACCCAATTAACCTATTATTTACTTCAAATTTAAGTTCTTTTTTAATTGGTGAGCTAATCCCCTTTCTTGTATTCAAAGTGTTTGAGCTTGATTTTTTTTCAATGGACTTTAAGTACCATGTACCCATTTTAATAAATTTTGCTTATAAAAAAATTAGTCAACAATATAAATTTTCTTTCTAGGTAACTTGTCAACTTTTTTCGCCAAACAAGCTTTAAGCCTAAGAAAAATAAAATCTCTTCACTATATGTATAACCTCCGGTCTCAAATATAAGAAAATATTCTTTTTTTAGGTTCATTGAATAATTAACGTATCTGATTTACAATGTAGACCAGATACATTAACTACTCAATGAATTTAAAAAAAGAATCTTTTCTTATATTTGAGATCGGAGGAAGTACAAGGCTTTGTCTAAAATGTTTTTGCAGCATGCCCTATTTTTGTTATTATTGGATTAACAAGTAACATCATATTTCATCTAACAAAAAAATTATTCATCATGCAAATGGAGAAAACCAGTTTATATATGATGTAAGACTTGTATCATTTTTCAATCATAGAATTGACAATAATACAAATAACATGTTTTTTTAAGAGAAAATAGTTTATCGCTTTTCATTAGAAATCAATATCAAGATACAAGAAGATACATCATCAAAACATAGAGAGTAGTTAGAGAAATAGTCTCTTAAAAAAAGTACGAGCGACCACATTCACCATACAAATAACATGTTTAATAAGAAGTACATCTTTTTGGTTACCACTTTTACCAATAGACGTAAATGGTGGAACCAATCATCTTTAAGGTTACTACCTTTATTTTATTTGGAGCAGAAAGCGAGACCAAACATGAAAAGATAATATTCACAGCAATGTTGTGAGGAGAGAAAAGACAATAGATCAATATATATATTTTTTTCGAATACCTCTAAAAATATGTCCTTCATTGTTCTCTTTTGTCCGAAATAGTCATTAATTGTTTATGTATATTGGCTTGCTACGTTTCGAAATTCTATTGAACACACTTGAGAGCTGAACTGAAAGACTACATAGCATTTGTAGTGTTCTGTTCCATATAAGTGTAGCATATATGCTGTGAATTCGTTAAAAATCACACCAATAAAATACTTGATGTGTGGAGCAAAATAATCAAGCAATCAAAACAATGTGGGTGATAGTTATAAACACAAGCAAAAGTAGAAAACACAGAGAGAAAGAACGAGAGAACACATGAAATTTGTTTACCCAGTTCGGTCCAATACTGACCTAGTCTTGTGGAGAGAGCAACCATCCGTTCCACTATAATGATGAGTAACTTTATAAAGAGATATCAAAATGTTACAAGAATTAGTCTTCAAACCTAATTCTACACAAAGTCTCAATCTCTTCCCGTGACCAAGTGACTCAATCCTAATAGTGTTTTCCAAGGTGAATCAATCTCAACCCTAGTGTTTGTTGCAAAGAGCAAACTCTACAAACCCTAGTTTTCTTGTAGGCTTCTAAACCGTTGTTTTATGGCTCTCTACCTCACCTCTCTCTCACTATTTACATCTGATACAAGGTCTGTATTTACAGTAAGAGCATCCCTCAAGAAATTGGAATAAATCTAAGCCCATAAAAATACGTTCTATTTTTATTCTACTGACAAAATCGGGCACCGATTTTCACAAATTGGGTGCCGAAATATGTTGAATGGAAAGGCTCCAAATACAGCCAAAATTGGGCCCTGATTTCTCCAAAACGGCCACCGATTTTGGCACCTCTAGAATTCCAATTTTGAGTCACTCTACAACAATCTCCACATTTACTGTAAATTAGTTATGATGCCAATTTAACCATCAACCACCTTGTTGCTCTCTCCCTGCTTCATCTTCCCTTGCTTCCAACTACATCATGTAGCTCCACAAGTTTCCACCATAACCTCTTCAACCACGAAACGTCTCCCGCTTCCTTGAAGATTTCCTTGCATCCAATCCCCGTTGATATTTTAGGGTAATCCCACAAGCCATGCTATATATTCTTCAAACTCCGGAATGCCTTCAGTCTTCATGAAGAATTCCCTTGCTCACAACTAGAGCATAAAACCCAAGGTCTCCATAGTCGTACCATTCTCGGTGTGTTCAACTCCACCTCAAGCTGAGCTTTCTCTACCTCAACTTCCAAATGCGTACATCCCACTATGTCTTTCACCTTGAAACTCCACCTCAAAGGCTGATCGCAAGTATTCTTACCTCCGCCTCTTCAGAATGACCATGAGTATTCTTCCTACCGCCTCTCGAGGTTGATGTTGAGTGTTTAACATCTCTTTAGACAAACACCGCTCTACAAGGCATCATTCACAAGGTGAGAAACATCACCATCTTCATCCTCCCAACAAGACACCACCAAAGCGCCTGCATTCTCATAACCCTCAGAGACAATTTGTGCGGAGTTACCACTGTTCTCCGGACAATCCTTCTTGAAGTGACCCATCTTGTTACAGTTAAAGCACTTAAACTTTGACTTGTTACCATTCTTTCCCTAGTTACCTCTACCTCCACCATTCCCTCTTGAAACACTTAGGCCTTCATTGTTTTCATCAGTTCTCAAGTCCTTGAACTTGGTCAACTCCTTGGTTCTCAAAGCTGCTTGAACTTCTTTCAAGATAACAATGTCTTCTTTTCCATAGAGCATGGTATCTTTGAAAGATTCAAAAGATCTCAGTAGAGCACAGAACAAGAGTATAGTTTTATCTTCATCCTCAAGATGCACCTCAATATTCTCCAAGTCATCAAGGATTTTGTTGAACTCCGTAAGTTGCTCCATGATGGCCTTTGACTCCATCATCTTGAATGAGTAGAGTTGTTTCTTTAGGAATTGCCAATGAGCCAAAGACTTTGTCATATACAAAGACTCCAATTTTGACCACATCGATGTCGCGGTTAGTTTCTTCGCTACATCTCTCAAAATTTTATCCCTGAGGCACAAGACAATGACACTCCTGGCCTTGTGCACCATCTTAGTCTTTTCATCTTGTGACATGGTGACCGAAAACGCACGTTCACCCTTCAAAGCTTTCTCACACTTTTATTGTATTAAAATTGCTTCCATTTTTACCTTCCATAACCCAAAATCATTATCTCCAGTAAACTTCTCAGCATCCCACTTCGAACCCATGGTACTTGATTATCGTTTGGTCCTTGCCCCACGGTGGGCGCCACTTTTTGTGAATTCGTTAAAAAATCACACAAATAAATACTTGATGTGCGGAGCAAGTTAATCAAGCAACCAATATCAACGTGGATAACAGTTATAAACATAAGCAAAAGTAGAAAACAACGAGATAAAGAAAGAGAGAACACACAAAATTTGTTTACCTAGTTCGGTCCAATACTTACCTAGTCTGGGGGAGAAAGCAACCATCTGTTCCACTATAATGATGAATAACTTTACAAAGAGATATTAAAATGTTACAAGAATTAGTCTTCAAACCTAATTCTACCCAAAGTCACAATCTCTTCCCGTGACCAAGAGACTCAATCATAATAGTGTTTCCCAAGGTGAATCAATCCCAACCCTAGTGTTTGTTGCCAAGAGAAAACTCTACAAACCCTAGTTTTCTTGTTGGCTTTTAAACCCTTGTTTTCTGGCTCTCTACCCCACCTTTCTCTCATTATTTACATCTGATACAAGGTCTGTATTTATAGTAAGAGAATACCTAAAAAAATTGGAACAAATCTGAGCCCATAAAAATACGTTCTATTTTTATTCTGCTGACAAAATTGGGCACCAATTTTCACAAATCGGGCGCCGAAATATGTCAAATGGAAAGGCTCCAAATATAGCCAAAATTGGGCCTCGGTTTCTCCAAAACAGCCACCGATTTTGGCACCTACAGAATTCCAATTTTGAGTCACTCTACAACAATATATAAACTACACTTTAACTAGGTAGTTAGAGGTTTAGGGTTTAAAAGAGCTTCGGTTAAAATTAATTTGGAAAATTAATTTGGAAAATGATCTGACCAGATTAGAAGAATGATGTATGGTGCAACGGTTGTCAATACTTGTGAGCTCTGAAAGGGCAGGAGAGGGGGGTACTTGCAAACACTCTGACGCTCAAATTAGTAAAGTGCAGAACTGACATGTTTTAGGGTTGAAATGAATCTTACATTTGAGAATTGTGAAGAGTCTTTTTATATAGTGAGGAGGCGCTTAAGGCGTTGTTAGTGGCACATTGTACCAAAATTTGGGACACAATTGCATCTCTCCTCTTTTTTTTTCTTTTTTTAAAAAAAAAAAAAGAAATTTGAGTCTCTCTAAAAAGAGTATACTTTTAGTTGATTTGGTCTTGTAAAAATACCTAATGTATACTTTTATTTTTGACAAGACCTAATGTATACTTAAACGCACATACATATAACAAACATTTTTTATAATAATAATAATAATAATAATAATAATAATAATAATAATAATAATAATTATAATTACAATAAAAGGATTGATTCTACTTTTTTTATGTTATTTTGTATATACGCTGAAGCAAATGTATTTGGTCTTATAATCAAACAAGACTAACTCCTTTTAGTCTTTCTATAATATTTGTCGATAGGGTGTACCAAAATTTTTTTTATCGATAGGGAATCATGTGTTTTTTTAAGGAAGCAAACACAATCTAGGATTCAAGTAAGAAGATATATGGACGAAATGGTCCTTCAAATAATTATCATAGGTCATATTATAATTTAGTGACATGACATGTATCTAATATGGTGACACAATACGGTCAAAAAAGATATTGTGACACAATGGACAAATATGGTGACTTAAAATGTTTCACATCACCTTAAAAAAAATTCCAATATTTAGATAAGAATTCATTTAGAGATAAAAGTGCCTTGATTTATTTTTGTCAAAGACTAAAGTTATTATATTTTTATTGAGAGTATATGTAGAAAAAAAAAACTCATTTTGTTAGTATTACAAAAAATTAGTATTCCAGAAAATGAAAATAAAAATGTTTTCAAATCTTCACTCTTTTTTAATAGAGTAAATGGTCACTTTGACCCCTAACTCTTCGCATCGTTGTCATAAAGGTCTCTGACTCAGGATTAAATACAATGTAATATCTGAATATGCACTTCCGTTATTAGTTAAGTCTCTAGTGTTAAAAACTTCTATTAACTGATGAGGTGGCAAATATTTTGTGTTGAAAGGTGCATAGTGTGTCTCAGGGATTAAAGTGAAAAAAACTGAATCGAATTGAAAGATAGGGACTAAAGTGAAAGATGGAGTTAGAAATTCTCAAATCCCTAAATCTCAAATTCCTAATTCTCACTTTTGTTCAATATTGAATCTTCTACTGCAAACATGTTCAAATATCAAAATCAAATCTTCCATTATATTGAACAATTCCCTATTTTTACACTACCCTGTTATGGATATTTACTTGCATCCATCATATGTGATTGAATTTTGGTGTTTAATGTTTAATGGAAGATTGATAATCTGAAGTGATTGATTGAGTTAGAAGTTTCTTTAGTCAGATCTTTTTGTGACATTCGATAAAGTTTGATTTGATCCAGGACCTACGAAGAAGTCAGGGTTTAAGTAGATATATCATGTGAAGAATTCCGTTTGAATGATCCATGGTCTTGTTTGTGTTTAATAATGTTGTTTTATGTTGTTGAATTTTGTCTCTAAATTATCTTGTTGAAATTGTTATGTTTAATTTATATTGTTGTTGTTGTAGAATTTCATTTATTGACAATTTTTTTCTTCCTATTTTATGTGTTCTAAACACGATATAGATTATATAATTCGAAACATGTCAAATCCGAAATCACAACTTTTAACAAAGTATGTATACATTTCAAATTATATAATCCGACCCAATATTGGGCATGCATTCGGATGATATAATATGAAATAGTCCAAAATTTGAGTTATGATGTTACAAGCAAGGTTTAGACTATATGTGGTTCATTTTTGGCATGTTTGGTTTATTTACATGTTTTCTTTTATTGTAGTTACAATCTAGGATGGTTCGGTGGCTATAAATAGGCTTGTATTCTTCATTTTCATTGTAATTTCTCTCTTACTTCCTTCTCCTCTTTTCTTTCTTACTTTTTCTTTAGGGAGGGCCCGTTATGATGTCATGATCATTGTTAATCATTTATACCATCTCAAAAATTGTTGTGTGGTTTTGGTGGGGATGATAGATGGTCAACAAAGACTTTAATCATCTATTTTTGGTTTTTTACATGATTCGGATTATGTAATCCGAAATAACATAATTTGGCTTTGGATTATATAATTGGAACAAGGACAATTTAATTTTTTTTTTAAGGATACGTAAGAAGTTAGTAGAGTGGGAAAAGAAAATCTCTTATTAACTTACGGAAATAACTACGATTGGGATAAAAAAAATTACATTGACATCCATCACAAATCATTATTTCCTTGATTTTTAAATGATACGATGAAAGTCAAATATTTAATGATATAATTGTTATGATGAACTTATAGTGCAAATTCTTTTTACACTAACTGTACATATAAATTAACTCCTTAATATATTTTGGTACCAAAAGCAAAAGGATAAAAGGAGGGTACTAGAACAAGCAAGAGCATGTAAGAAGAAACCATAATTAATCTTACAGAAAGGACATCAAGAATAGAAGATAGTGGAAACATCAATCAAACTACAAATAAAATTAATCATATAATATAGAAACTCCGAGAAACTTCATGACCTTGTTTTTGCACTCTTTATATAACCATCAAAATTCCAAATTATTTCTCATGGTCAATTCTATTACAACATCTTGGTTCCTTAAAACACAACGACACTTAGCCATGTCACTCATTTCACAACTTCTAGGTGATGAAACCTATGATCCTTTCTTATCTATGGTAAACAAATGTCCTGTCCTAAGCATCCCTACAGATTGGAAAGAGACCAAAGATGCACATGTTTTTATATCTGACCTTCCAGGATTGAAGAAAGAGGATGTAAAGGTTGAAATTGATGAAAAGTGCTTCAAATTAGTGGTGAAAGGAGTAAAAATGTGGATGAAAATGATGAGAAAAATAACAAGTGGCATCATGTTGAACGGTGTCGTGGCAAATTTCAAAGAAGGTTTAAGCTCCCTCAAAATGCTAAGGTTGATCAAGTTAAGGCTAATATGGAAAATGGTGTGTTGATTGTTACTATACCTAAGGAGGAAGTGAAGAAAAGTGAAACTAAGGTGATTCAAATTGAGGGAAATTGAAAAATTTGTGAGTTTTTTTTTTTGTAATGTTAGAAATTGAAAATAATAAAGTGTTTGTGATTGAGTAAGGGTGGGGAAATAAAAGGGTCTTTTTCTACATAAATATAAGGGTCTTTGTGCTTTTGTCAATTGATGTGTGTACTTTTGGTACCTTGGTTTGATATATTGCTTATGGTGGGTGATGCAATGTAACTTAATAATTAATGTTCATATGGTTATTGTAATTTGAGGTTGTTCTATATAATCTTTTCTTCAGCTTTGGTACAAACTGACGTGAGCAAGTAAAATGATTGAATTATTAAAGAAAAAATTTGACAGATCATTTTTAAACGGGCTTGTACTTTGCATTTCAAATGGACCATAAGGTTGTGAAAATCGAGATCTTAATTAAGATTAAAAGAGAATAACAAAATCGAAAATCGTAAATCGTAAGATCACAAACGATATGAAATTGAAAGATTTTATTCAACTACTTTTGTAGAATCAATATATGATAATCGAAAATCTTAATCAAAATCAATAGATTCTACCAAAATAAAAATAATACTAACTATATGGTATAATTACATATAGTCATAAATGACTCAAAAGTTTCAAGTTGATAAAATATTTATACATAAATGACTTAAAGCCTAGATGTCAAATATTCTTTAGTAGTGATAATAAAGATAGGTCTCATGAGCTTAGTTCACTTGATAAGAAATAATGGACGGAGACCTCACTTATTCATCGTTAAGGTGAAATTCTCTAGCCGCTAGGCTACTTGAAAAAAAACAAGATAAACAACCTAGACAAAATAATTAAAGGCAAATCTAAGATGCCCGACAAAATACTTGATCATAAGTGAGTTTTGACACTCTTAAGTTTCAAGACAGAAACTATATGCCTAACAAAATGGAATTGAAGGAAACGATGATGATTGAAGACAAAATGGAAGGAATGAATCTAGTTAGGTTTGGTCCATTTTAAATGGGATCGTAAGGTGAATCGGCACTTGGGCGGTGAAACTTGAAAGAGTGAAAAAAATGTTGGTTTTAAATTAATTTATAAAACCGTGTCAATGTACAAACCAGATCAATTGACGAACCAGGTAAAAATTGACCTATGTAAATTTTTTTCATAATCCATCAAAATATTGTAAAAACCTACGATTTTGTAGGGATTTCAAAATTTTATGCGATTACGATGTGACTTTACTATAATTTTGGTGTTTTTAGATTCTACAATGGATTTGAATCGATGAGGGTGAGTAAAAATGCAACATCCTGAATTTTGGGATTTAAATCGCGATTTTAGTGAATGAATCTTAGTTTCACATCACACTACAAATGCAGTTACTCTTTTTTTTTGCCTTAATAGCAGTTTTGGCCCCCTAAGTTTCAAGAAGTTGCGATTTTGGCCCCCTAAGAAAAAACTTACAAAATCGCCCCCTAAGTTTTGACCCTGTGGCATTTAGCCCCCTAAGTCAATTTTGACTCGGTCAACGCACACGTGGACGCCACGTGTAATTTTTTTTAATTATTTAAAAAATAATTTTTTATTTTTATAATTTAAAAATTTTATTTTTTAATTAATTAAATAAAATATTAAAAAAAGATTTTTTTTAATTAAAATAATTTTATTTTATAATTATTTTAATTTATTTATTTTTTTAATTAAATTTTGTTAAAAATAAATACACGTGTGCGTTGACCGAGTCAAAATTGGCCTAGGGGGCCAAAACTGCCGCATGGTCAAAACTTAGTGGACGATTTTGTAGTTTTTTTGTCTTAGGAGGCCAAAATCGCAACTTCTTGAAACTTAAGGGGTTAAAACTGCTATTAAGCTTTAATTTTTTTTTATAGGCGTTCAAATGCAGTTAATGTGATGGTGGATTTTATTGTGCACTTGAGAATTTGTTCTTGCCAAGTGAATCAAGATTTTCAAAACCATTTTGCTTTTGATTAGTGAAATGGCAACATGCATTTGGCTGGCCATGATTAAAACCAGGAGTTGGAAAAAAATAATCTCACGCTATCAACTAAAATAAAATACAGTGATGGTTGAAAACATATTAATTTTTGCTATCATAATTTGCAAGTTTAAATTGCGGAGAAACTATGCAGTACTAAAGTATTATGCAAACCCGCAATCTCTTCTTCAACGGCTCGCGACACCAACAAAATTCTAGAATTCTGAAGCATTGTTGTGAACCTAGAATCTCATGTCTTACCATACAACAGCTGCCCATCAACACCAGTCGTCTGGACAAGTATCATGAATCAAAATATCATTGTCTTGTAGACATTCATTGTCTCTGCCCTGCATAAATTTGAAAGCAAATCAAAATAAGGAGTTGATTAAATTTAAAAAGTTGAAATTTCTATTTTGGTTCACTTAATAATGAATCATAAAGTTGAAGTTGGATTAGTGAAATAATAAATACTCCAAAGCAAGCAAAAACTTGACAGAAGAGTTGAAATAATACCTTTCTCCCTCGCTCGGCTCAAAGAGCACTTACAAAAGGTATATGTGCACATTTTAGAGCTTAATGAAATTATCACGGATATAGATAAGGACACCGGACACGATACGGACAGTGACACGCCAACACCCCTAATAATTTAAGAAAACCACATAATTCAATATAATAATATGTGTTGTGTCGTGCCAATGTCGAACACACGTCTAATCCGATGAGTGTCCGTGCTTCATAGTTATATAGCGAAATTGACTTTACACGGAAGCCAAACGCCCAAAAGAAAAGAAGACAATATAGAACCTCAAAAAAACAAGCAACAACAGTGCAACCAGCACCCCTCCCAAATCCTATTTATTCAAACAATCATCTGGATCTCAACACCATGGAGATACGTTCGACCTACTAAGGCCCAACGCCGCGACACCTCTTTAATCTCATCGACTATCTCAGGAACCTCTCTAGAACAACTAATCATTTCCTGCCTTCGAAGGCACCAAATTACCATATGCCAAATGAGTCAAAAAAAACCTTCCTAGTTTTCTTATTTCTCACCTCCCCCATTACACAAACAAATTTTGGGGAGTAATGATCGCAAAACACCTTAAACACCACTTCACAATGGAGAAATAAATGAGAGGACGTTTCCTCCAAACTATCACATAGCACACACCTACTAGAAGACTCAACATCAAAACCAAAAACTTTATCCTCGACCGCCCCCCTAGAGGTAAGCACCAAATGAAATTATGGAACGTTTACCACCATCCAACGAACATGAGAAAAACACAAAAGCAAGTAAGCATCAAATTTATAAGACACCAAGTAATAATTAGCAGAGATGCTTAGATACCTATAAACATTGATACAAACAGGAATACTTGAGACATTGACATGTTGACACGACCTTTAATCAATTAAGAAAATAAATTAATTGAATGTAATCACTTGTGTGTCACCAACACTATATCAAACATGTTTTTTTTTAGAGTTAAATCCTGAACTTGCAAAAAGTAAAACACAACCAAAAGACTAACATAGAATGTACCTAGCCTAGTGTCACATGTATCCAGTATCCTATTAATAGCTTATTTAGATTCATTTTCCACACTCTCCATGATTCAAGAATATTACAACACAATATTACACAAAACAAAATCCATCAACCATATGAGTGAGAGAGAGACCGCGTTACAGTCGACCAATCCTTCCAGAAATGATTTTTAGGGGGTGCCTATATGAGATATGAGAAACGAAGAGGAGAGAAACTGAGCGTAGAAACGAACAAGGTTGATGGTTTGGGAGAAGAAACAAAGAAGACCGAAGCATCGTGCGTTAGGGTTTCGCTTAGAAAAAAAAGAGAAATTCTTGCATGGTCTTGCCCTTAACACGTCATCTTTGAGCCCATCCAATCAAATATTTCAATTAATTAGTTAATGAAATAAAAAAAAATAAAAAAGGTTTTAAGGGGGAAAAGACAACACGATCTATTTAAATTGGAAGGCAGTTTTCAGTAACCTTCTTCAAACCAACATGACTTAACAATATCACTGATTTAATGGTACTTTCCTACAAGTCCTCATCAACTTCTCCTAAGATGCTTTCAAACCCACAACATCATCTCTTGCAACGTCTTATAATTATCAAACATGCCGACTTCACTTTCATTAAATAATTTCAGCACTCTTAATCAATATAAACTTCATCCTCCAAGTCCCAAAACTGATGAGACTTGAATTAGAAAAAAATTGAATTCTCCACACAATTATGAAACTTGAATTAATGGTATAATAAAAGAGATGGACAAGGTAATGGAAAAGAAGGGTGAGTCGTTCCAAAAAAAGTGTGGGTGGCAATATTTTTCTTCTTTCTATTTTGATATTAAACTAATTAATTGAAATTATTTGATTGGATGAGCTCAAGGATGACGTGTTAAGGGCAAGACCATGCAAGAATTTCTCAAAAAATAAAGTGTTGTTCACTGTTCAGTGTTGACATAAGCAAGAGGATTTTGTAACAAAAAAAATATAGAGGATTTCCTGCTGTAAATATTACACGCAGTTGCACACTGTAGCTGTTCTGCACCGTCTGATCTGAAGTGAACGGTCAAGATATAAAATTGTGTGAAATTGTTGAAATTCGTGCTGTGAATTGGAACCGTCAGATCATGGATTGATGGCTGAGATTTGCTACTGCGGCAAACTGTATGAATTTGCTATAGCAACAAATCCAGATCCAGAGGATTTAGGGCTACCAGTATGTTAGGTTTTTTTTTTCTCTCTCTTCGCTTCTACGCTGGACCTATTAAGAGAGAGATTCTTTTGATTCAGTTTAATTTGATCAGTTTTTTCAATATCCAAATTAAATTTCTACTTTTTTTTTATAAAAACAAAATGATATTCATCTAATCTTTTTTTTTTCAATATCCAGAAGATTATTCTTATAAAAAAAAACTTACACATCAATTTTATACATATTTATCTATTTTAATTTTGTAGTCAATGACTTAAAGACACATGTCAACATTATTTGTGTGAATCAGATATCTACTATGCAATCGCAAAGACTAATCTCTCAAGTTGGTAGGATTACAATAGATGACAAAATTCTTTCTCAAAAGATTTAACATGATTGCATTTTCAACGCTGAAATCAAACTTTAGACCTCTAATTAAGTTGGAAGATATCTTTTACCGTTTCATCCAATTGTTTTTGGGTAAGACACTTGTTAGCATTCTACTTCTTATATTATATTGATTGTGTTTGTAAATAAATTGTGGTGGAATACGACAAGTTGAATAATTTAGGTTAGCAGTACACGAAAAAATTCGGCATCCAAATCTTGGAAACCCATAAATATAGAATGGTAACACAGATAAATAAAGAAGTTCGATAGATTCTTCCTACATCACGGAGTTATCACAATGAAAATAGAAATTTACACAAATTGTTAAGAAACACTCAAAATATCTCCCTACCCACATCCTTAATTCCTTATTACACACCCAAAACTTTGACTAACTAAAAATATCACTAGAATCTTTAAAATTTTCTCAAAGTAGTAGTTTCCTCCTAATGTTTGGAATGATTATCCCTTCGTCCATCATCTTCTATCTCACTAGAAAGGACTATTGAGAAACATGGAAGTGTGAACACATAAGGATAATTTCGGACTTGCTTCTTCTAGAAAGAGAAGCTCAAATTTATTTCTTCTTCTTCCTTGGTTGCTGGTTGTCGCGTCATTTTTCGGAGATCAAAGCTATTTGATTAGCGTTTGACTCACTAATTTATTTCACGACTGAACATTTAATTTTTTTTTAAGAAAAGGGAAAAAAAAGTTCAAACTACCCCATATTGAAAGATTTAGGGTTTGGGGGTTAGTTACACAAAAGGAAGGTATTAGCACCCTTTATGTCTGTAGTATCCTACGGAAACCTCTTGATTTTATTTAATTAATGTGTTATAAACTTGCTTTGTTTAAAAGAAATGGAATCAAAATGATTTAAAATAAGGATCTAATTTATCTACGTTTTTTTTATTGTTTGGAAGGACGAATGTCCTTTGCCTACGTACCCGTGAGGGATCAAAACCTCGTAGTTCGGGGTAAAAATTGACGTTTGATTTGTTATAAGTTTTTTATTAGTTTTTGAAAAAGGTTTTAAAATAAAAAGCCAAGTGGCAAATAGAATTGGTTTGTGTTTTTTATATTAAAAGAAAGATGACTCAAAATATGATTAAATGGATTGAAATTTGATTAAGAAAGTAAAATTAAAAGGGAATCAATTGATTGTAAATCAAGGTTTATTATGAAAATATTGTTGTGATTTTTATTATTTGAATGTTTTTGTTGTTTTGGAATAATTATGAAAATTAATCAAACGGAGCAATAAAAATAAAAGCGCGTGGACTTTTGTAGTGACGTTGGATCACCACAAAATCCCTAACCTAATTTTTTTTGCATTTTTTGACATATATAAAGCGGTAAAGAAATAAAAGAGGACACAGAAGCACACTTTTCTCATTTATATTGTTTACATTGAACCTAGATACATTCTAATTGCTGGAAAATAAATG
>Ga0228711_1006117_pt1 | contig 18046 bp, 9 predicted proteins | sample MedpolnodulmetaG_2_FD_177996 | JGI IMG/M metagenome (GOLD analysis project Ga0228711, IMG submission 177996) | Root nodule microbial communities from Medicago polymorpha collected in Santa Monica, California, United States - brown nodules | ecosystem: Host-associated > Plants > Roots > Nodule...
AAAAAAAAAAACCATTTTAAAAAAAAAAAAAAAACCATTTTGTATCAAAATAAGAATAAAATAAACTAGTTGCCGGTGGTGGAGTAAAAAAAAAAAAATCGGCTTGGCCACTAAAATAAACTATAATATATAAACACAAAATTAAAATTGTAATAAGAGTTAAGTACGAAGTTAAAATGGCAGAGTTTGACTAAAAAACTCGGGTGGGTACTTTAAAAAATAAATTACATATTTTACTCCTGCTATAAATTATGAAGTGTTTTTTCCCCTTCTAATACAACGGTTAATTGGGAGATTTTTCAATTGACAGAACGATATAAAGGAGGTTTGAAGCCCCCCACTAACTAGAAGGACGTTAAACCTCCGCTAACCAATCAAGTATAAGTGTGACAAAAGTCATGTATGCCACTTTTAAAACTGTCGAAAACTAAAACGGTTGAAAAAATTGTTTAAAACCTCGTAAAATGGACATATGATTTTTAATTTTCTAATTTTTTTCGGGTGGATAACTACACCACTTTGTAGAAATTTGGATCTGCCTAAAACTAAAATTGTCGTAAAATTATTTAAAATCTCACAAAATATACTTGTGATTTGCTAATTTTTTAATTTTTTCGAGTGCACGAAGGCTCCGCCATTTTGCAATGCAAGAACACGCTGTAAAGTGGTCTAACAAGGAAAATCATCTCAGACTGAGACCAATACAGATGAAGAACATATAAAGAAAAATTCAAATTTTAAGAGAAATCATTGGTGTAACTAATGCTATAATGAAATAAAGGATGAGAATAGTACAAATCTATCTCGATGTATGAAGAAAATTTGAAACATGGAAACCTTGAATCAGGTAGATAAAATGTAATAACCATCAACAAATGTCGTAAAAATATTATTAATAAACCATATTAATCATTTTTATTTTTAAAAACTAAACCATGAAATCATTGCTTTAAAGTATCTCCATCTAAAATTTTAAGCCCCCCTCAAAAAAAAAATTGAAGTCATTTAGTACGAGTTATTTTTCTTATATTTCCTTCATTTGATCTATCATTATCACTTACTAGAATTCCAACAAAGTAAATCATAAAATCAAAACTCAAATAAAAATGAAAGAGATATAAACCTCAATTAAAGAAATGAATTTTTTGTTTTGTTTTTGTTGGAGGAAATACAAAAAGAATCTGCCTAATCTCAAGATCAAATTACACAAAAGTAAATGCAATTGTTAATGAGCAACAATTTCTGCATGCTAAGAATAGTTACCATTTGTAATCTCTTCTCATTGCTTCAATTCTTCCAAGGATTCCCTTCACAGCTACATCAAACGCATCTTCAAGTGTTTCTAATCTAGAACTTGGATAACGATACACAATTCTTGGAATTAGACTTATCACCTCATTTCTCATAGCCAACACTTCCCTTTTTGATAACTTAAGCAATGTCTCATTGATCATTATCTTCTTCTCTTTGACATCACTTTCAGGTATGAACACAGAGTAGTTGGAACTATTTGTAGGAAAATGCCACACATATTGCTTGTTTGTTGATAGTGGATGAAAGAAAACAGGAATACAACCCGCCAAAATCGAATCAAAAGTTGATCTCCTTGTATAAGAATCCCCCGGCGGTTGTAAACAAAAAACTGAATTTCGAAAAGCATCCATAACATGAATAGGATCGCCACAACGATTTTTGTTATGACCATAATAGCATCCAACAAGTTTGCAACTCTTGGAAGATTCACAATGTTCGATTAACTCATTCCTAATAGAAGATGTTAAATTAGGCCTTGGAGCACCAACAAATGAAAACAAATATTTCCTTCTCATTTTTCTCATTTTTCTTTGCCACCCAAAAATTTGAGCATCATTAGTAGGATGAAAATAAGTTGGATATGGAATTGAAAATTCATTATCATAACCACATGATTCTATTGATAACATCGACATGTTACTTGCTTCCGGTAAAAACATTAACTTTGTTCCCCAATCTTCATTTTTATCACTTCTTCTTCTAAAATCATAACCTATTCTTCCACCAACCATGAAATGATCCTTACCGTATACTCTTTTCCATTGAGGTTGTTGTGCTACCCATTTCACTAATTTTTTTGGTGATTCATCTCTTATTGAAACATTAAATCCCCAAAGATATTGACTTATATCAAGACCAGCATAGTATGGTACATAAATTGCTGAAGCCAATGATGAATCATTGGTTAAACACTTGTAATGTTTCATCAAGTTGTGGAAAATTACTTCAAGTGAAAATTGATTTGTTGCATACCAATTCTTCTTGGATAGCACCTTCTTTCTTGATTCCTCGATAATCTTAGGTCCTAAACCTAAGTTTGATAAGTAAAGACACAAATCTTCCCATTTCAAGAGAGTGTGACATTTTTTCAACAAATCCTCATTGAATCTACTAGGAAGATTATAGACATAAATATATCGACCTAAACAAGGATCCGGAATTGTTGGTGACAACTTCGTAAATACTTCATCGACATTCTCTTCAATCAAAGGAGGGGAAACTATGGGTGTATATGTGACTCCAATATTGGTAGCATTGCTTTGATTAGTAGTAGTGGTACAACAAATAGTTTCATCGAGATGGGAAGAAAAATTTGAGGGTGTAGTAGCTATTTCTTCAAAACGCTTTGCATTATTCATGTTAGGAAATAAGAATGTGATTTCACTATCATTGCTAGCCAAATAAGAATAATTTAGAAAAAGTAGTGACACACAAACAATAGAGAATGCGATTAGAAACACAAACCGGATTTGAACCTTGTACTTCCTCAACATTGACATGTCCATCTTCTTTTTGCCTATTCAGATTGAAAATTGTTTTTTTTTTCTATGATGATTTTGGAATACAATTAGAGGGGAGGTAGAGGGGTTATTGTATGAGAGAAAAAAACTTGAGTGTTAAATGAGGATTACATTAAAGGAAATATATTAAAACAGAATAAAAAGATATTTTTGCCCTTAAGGGAAGAGAGAATAAGAATTCACTGATGATATCAGTAAAAGGATTGGATTTAGAAATACAAGTAAAAAAAAAAGGAAATACAAGGAAGTAAAAACCGACTGTTAACATTCTTATAAGAATGTTTAATGAGTAGTAAATCAAAATAATAAAGAGATAGTATCAATTGATACCAAATTCTTTGGTTCCATATTAATGTAATTAAAGGCTCAAAATTACTGACTTATGTGATCTCCATTTATTTACCTTGGTGCACGTAGTCTTCGCAATTTCTTGTCTTCAGTCCTGAATCGCTAATCACTTTGAATGGATACTTAAAATGATTGCATTTGCGTTGATACGAACATGAGTGCATGCATATATGATATATGATTTTTTTTTTAAATTGCGAATATGTTAGTACAAATTTTTAATTAACATTTCCTAAAAAAAAAAAACTTTTAATTGACATGACAAGATTGTATAAAAATGAAAATCACAAATATATAAGCAAATGTGGGGTGTTTCAAATAAAGAGAAAAAAAGAAGAAGAAATAAGTATTGGGATCAACTTATTTCCTAATTAAATGTATTACCAAAAATAGAATTAGAAAATACTATGCAGGAAGAAAAAAAAACGAGTAAACCCTCATTTGGGTCTCTAAAAGTGTTGCTCGTTATTAGGCACATCTCTGGATCAATGAAACGAACCAAAAACTCCCCCAATGTCTCTTCCGTTAGTCATTCACGTCCAAAACGTTAATCGAACATTAACTGTGCTGATCTGGCTACTAGACTTGCCACTTCAGCTGCTGTATTGGCATTCCACACAAACAAAGGACTAAATAGTCTAAGGGGGATGTATTGGATTAGGATTTTAAAGGACAATTTTTGCTTAAAAAAGTCTCAAAGATTTTAAAAGATTTTGTAGGATTTTAATGACTTTCATGATTTTAAAAAACTATCAGGATTGGATTTCAATGGATTTACATCATAAGATTTTAAAGGATTTCATGGATTTGTAAGATTTCAAAAGATTTTATAAGTTTTAAGGACTCATTAAAAAGAAATGATTACAACTCTATCATAATATTCTCAAGGGTTAAATATGCTTTTAGTCCTTACATTTTACGCCCCTTTCAAAAATAGTCCCTACATTTCAATAAATGTTATTAAAATTCTCACATTTTATCTTCGTTATCAAAATTAGTCATTGTTGTTAATTCTCTAACGGAATGCTGACGTGACAATTAGTGGGTCCCAATTATTTTAAAGTTAAATATGTTTTTGGTCCCTGTATTTTGCGTGACTTTGAAAAATAGTTCTTACATTTCAATAAATGTTTTTAAAATTCCTAAAATAATAAGGACTATTCTTCAAAGTCACGCAAAACGTAAGGACCAAAAACATATTTAACCCTAAAATAATTGGGACCCACTAACTGCCACATCAGCATTCTGTTAGAGAATTAACAGTAAGGACTAATTTTGATAACAGGGATAAAATATGAGGATTTTAAAAACATTTAATGAAATGTAGGGACTATTCTTCAAAGGGGCGCAAAATGTAAGGACAAAAAACATATTTAACCCTATTATCAATATAGACTCTTATTTTTATTTTTATTCTTTATGAGAGATTGAGAGAGGAAGAGAGAGGGGGAAGAGAGAGAAGGGAGAAAAGAGAGGAGAGAGAAAGGAGAGGAGAGAGATAGGAGAAAAGAGAGAAGAGAGAGAAGGAAGAAGGGATAAGAAATAGATAGTAAACTTTTAAAAGAAAAACAATCTCAAGAAATCTCATGTCTTCATGAAAGACTTTTTCTTGTTAAAATTGCACTAGAAAATCCCACAAAATCCATCAAAAGCCAATTTATTAAACAATCCTTCAAAATTTGAATGATTTTGAATACCATGAGACTTTTTTAAGTGATGAAAAGTCTTGATTGAATACCTCAAGACTTTATTAAAATGACAAAGAGTCTTGATTGAATACCACAAGACTTTTTTTAAATTGCAAAGAGTCTTGATTGAATACCACAAGACTTTTTCATAATTAAAAAGTCTTTTAAAATCCCTAAGAGTGCTAATCCAATACATCCCCCTGAATTAATGGATGCCCATGTAGGCGAGAGGGACCAAAATGACCATAATTATGTTATTGTCTTCATCTTCTCCAACACCTCTCGTTCCTTCTTCTTCTTTAACACAGCTCATATACTCATATTCTCCAACATCTCTATCCAGAAATTTTCATATTCATAGAGATAACTCAAAATCAACAAAAAAATCAAAACTCTAAATCCCAAAAAAATCAATAAATCCATAAAATCCCCAAAAAATCAAAATCGGAATCGATTTATCATCTTCACCTTCGTTTATCAATCAAGCGAAGATCAACAAGAACAACACAGAGTTAAACTTTATAACCACCAACAATATCAACAACAACAAATTTCTAATTAATTTTTTTTTCTTCAAATAACCCCAATTTTTTTTCTCAGTCTATTATAAATGGGATTGAATAAATGCTTTTGAATATTTATGTGTGATAAGAATTTTGGGTTGAGAATCTACGACGAATTTGGTGATGAAGGAAGATTTTAGCTTTTAATTATGTTGTTCTGTTGTTGGAGGGTAGAGGCCACAAGTGATGTTTTGGATAATTTTCTATGTACTGGTGGTTGTGATAATGGGGCTTAGACGTTTGTTTTGTTTGTGCCTTGCCTCTGTGTCTTTGTTTCTATTCCTTTGTTTCTTTGTTTGTGTCAAGCAACTCATCTCATCTTGTGATGTTGTTGCAAATTGAATAAATCTTTGTTGTTTCAAAAAAAGAATGTGGAAGGGAAAATGGAAGAATGAATAGGCACAAATTGATCTCCAATTCATGTTCCTGATTGTCATCATACTCAATTCAATTTGGGTATTAACTTTGAAAATGAGAGAGGGGAAATTGAGATTGAAAATGGGGTTTTAGGGTTTGGAATTGAGGTTGTGGTTGTTTGTTTGATGAGGGAGAGAGAAAGAATAGTGAGAATAAAGGAGGGACACAAATTACTGTTGTAATGTTTGGTATCCCATGCAATTACGTCTCTGCCAGCGTGGAAGGCCAACAATGCGAGTGAAGTGGCAAATGTAACGGACACGTCGGCATCGTTAACACCAAGTTAACGTTTTGGACGTTTATGACTAATGGAAGAGACATTGGGGGAGTTTTTGGTTCGTTCATTGATCCAGGGACGTGCCTAATAGCGAGGAACACTTTCAGGGACTCAAATGAGAGTTTACTCAACAAAAAAAAAACTATACGATGAAACCCTCTAAAAGAAAAAACTATACGATGATATATGATAGGAGCATTTTGAAGAGAAAAAAAAATCACGGTGTATACAAATTGCCTTTTTTTAATTTAAGCTTAATTGCAGTTTTAGCCCCTTAACTTTTCCAAAGTTGCGATTTTGACCCCATAAGAAAAAAAAAACTACAAAACAGCCTCTTAAGTTTTGCAACTGCAGCAGTTTTGACCCCCCAAAGCAAAAAAAATAAATAAATAAAATAACACGTGGCACCTCACTTAGGGTGTGCCACGTCAGCGTAGACCGAGTCAATATCAGCCTTGGGGCCAAAACTGCTACAATTGCAAAACTTAGGGGACCAAAATCGCAACTTTAAAAAAGTTAGGGGGTAAAACTGCAATTAAACCTTAAATTTATATGAGCATTTATTCTAGAGAATCCATATTCACAGCTATCCAAAGATATCACCATCTCTGTTTAATCTTCTTTCATGGTAGATGATTCTTTTAATTCAAATCTGCTTTCTCAAAACTCTACCACCAAAATTTCAACACCTTTGTTCCACAATCAAATCTCATGGTTATTTATGTTGAATTCAGACTTGCTCCAGAACATCAACTTCCTGCATGTTAACATGATTTCTTAAATTTTGGAATTCACTCAATGGATTGCTTCTTATTCTTCTTCTCAAAACTGTGGTTAATCAAACGTGGATACAAAAGTGAAATCCTCAACCATCAATTGATTCTTCTTCCAATTTATATAAATTATTATTAAATAATTTTTACACTATAAATCAACCATAATAATTTGATCATTAAAATAAAAGTGATTTTTCTATAAAAAAAAAGATCATTAAAACCGGTTGACTTTAATCGTAAGCAGTTTTAAAGTCATACATATATGATTGATGATTGATTATAATTTGTCGATAATATAAAATTTCTTATATCCACGTTGTATCAAAATTAATATTTTTTTAGTGACAAAAAAGTAGCATTAAATCCTTAAAAAAAAGCAGGTTTAAACAAATTTGTCTATAAAAAAATTACATTATATTTGCTATATTGTTGTTGTGATCGAAAACGATAAACATCACTTGTTACAATTAAAATTATATTATTTTATTAAGATTTATTAAATGGAACCCACAAAAAATAAAGATGCACTTATATATTATACTACTCTGGTCCTAAATATAAGAGAAAAATCTTTTTTTAGGTTCGTGGAATAATTAATGTACATAGACTATAATATGAACTAAATACATCATTTATTCAATGAACTTGAAAAATGAATTTTCTCTTATATTTAGGATCGGAGGGAGTACTCCACAATGGGGTGCCTGCTTAATGTGATGCTAAATAGGTAAATAGCTGTGTTATTTGAACATCTATTTGTTTGACAACCTAATGGACAACCATATTTTTACAAAGAAAAGTATGTATTAGCACAAAAACCAAAGCAATAAAGAGAGAAAGTAAAAATATAATGTGAGTATGAGAGAGAAAGTTGTCACAAAAATTATTATAAAATGGTTGTACAAATATCATTTCTCATAAATCAAACATCCGTCATTGTGGATGGTCTCATAAACTAAATTTGAGTGATTTGCAAGTGTTTCATTACATCTTAAGGGTAATTTTTATACAACACCCACATTCTTTAATCATACAAAACACCTTTTATAAAGGACAAAAGTGTAAAGGACTTACACCAAAACTGACAAAACCTCGAAACGTGGTGTGACATGAGGGTATAGCATAACAATAAGTTATGTGTTTATGTCTTCCCCTTAAAAAAAATGTTTATGTCTTAGCTTTAGAAAAACTTATTACCCTCTCGTATAACTTCACACCCTCTTTTATTTTGAGCCCATATCTTTTTCTTTAAAAAAAAATAACTTTTAAGAATATTGTATTTGTTTACTAAAACTTTTCAAAAAAAAGAAGTCAAAATCTAAAAAAAAAAAATGCTTCAAATGAGAAGTTGTTATGAGTAACTTTTTCAAAAGTAAATTATTTTTAAAGGAGAGAAGAAAAAAGTGTCAAATGATAGAAGTATTTTTAAGACAACAATATCCTTGCATAAATTTTACTATTCCCCCTTCAAAAAATAATTTAGAGATTTTTTTGGGACAACACCATAGTATTGAATGTTAAAAACATCAAGAGAGCTTCTGTAAAAACAAAAAGTTTCTTTTATGTTCCAATAATTTTTTAAGTGTTAAATATATTTTTGGTTCTTATAAATATATCAATTTTTTGTTTTAGTTTCCTTAAAAAAAAATATTCCACTTTTTTTTTTGTCAAGTAGTATAATGGCTTCCGGGTTCGAACCTCGATCCCTGCATATATTGTGCAATGTCCCTATCAACTGAGTTAAACTCACGGAGACTTTTTTCTTCTACTTTTAATCCCCCAAAAATTATCCCTCACTACTTTCGGTCCCTACTTTTAATTCAATTCATGTATAACCTTCATACTTTTAAATGAAATGTTGCAATAATGTTTAGAATATTATAAGAATCTCTTTAAAAAAATTAGAACTTTTTAACGAAACATAAATTAAATATGATTTTTTTATAAATAATCATATTTTATTCATGTTTTGTTAAAAAAAAAATTATTTTGTTTTGAAGAGATTGTTATAATATGTTGTCATTTATGTAAAATTTCATTTAAAAATATGAAAACTAGGGACCAAAAATAATAATGAAAAATTTTATAGACTAAAAGTGGAAGAAATTTTTTAAAAGACTAAAACAAAAAGTTAGGATAATTATAGGAACCAAAGATATATTTAACCTATTTTTTTTTAGAAACCACACTTTTCAGAGGGTGCACTTTTGAATGGAGAAAAACGCAATTTTTGTGTCCCCAAAATGGGTAAATCTTATCTTTGCTCTCATGACATTTCACCTTATGATTCTCGAACTCAATTCGTTCTAAAATAACACAATAGGCCACCACACAACTTAAAAGCCACAACCCTAACCCCAAAAAATCAAACTGTATAGGTTGAGCATTGATGCTAAAAAATAAACTTACGAGATTGGAGGAGAGTGGGAGAGAAGATAAGATAGAGATGGCGTATTTTTTTTAAAATTTATAAAGTATTCAAGCAAAATAAAATAGAACTACTGTTGAGAGGGGTCTAGGGTACCTTAGACTTAATTTGAATAATTTAAAAGGATTTTGCTAACAGATTCTAAATAAAAATGATTTATTAAAAAAATCAAACACTTCAATTTCTTACTACTATTTAAGGTGCTTGAAGAGTGGTCTATGAGCACTCATTAGCATTTTTTTTAATTTAAATGAAAGAAAAAGAGTGAAATGGAATGAAGCAGAATAAAGATTTCATTTTACTGTTTGAATATTTTATGATGGAAGAAAAACAAGTTTGGAACATAGTGAATATGATGGAAGAAAACAATTTTGGAACATAGTGAGTTATAACTTTTTTATTTTGTATTTGCTTTTAAAAAGAAAACTATACTAACAATAGATTGATCCAAGTAATAAGAAATCATGATCATTTAAATAAATGGTTAAAAGTTTGTTTCCCAACGCTTGTGCGTATGAAAAAATTTGGTTGGAAAGGAATACACACCTTTTGTTTCCATTGTTCCCAACATGTTTCACTTCCCACCTTTTGTTTCCATTGTTTCCAGCATGTTTCACTTCCCAGCATATTTTTTGACGAAGATTAGTTACCACATGTAAACTTTTACTTTTTTTAAGAGTAAACTTTTACCTTTGACACCGTGAGATAATTATTATGTAAAATTATAACATTATTCTTCATGAAAATAATTAATTTTTTATAGCTTATGAGATGTCCCATTCATGAAATAACCCACACATGAATATCCACATATATCTACTATGATACTGAACTAGTGAAGCAAAATAGCACATGAGACATTCCAACACATTGTGCAACCAAAATCAATCACAACTCATTCATAAAACTCGTATATAATCAAATAATTGCAATGAAAAATTGTATTAAAAAAGCAATAAGCCAAGTACAAGTTGTATAAGGCTGACGCAAGAAAGTTACAAAAGCAATTGAAATATATCAAAAAAGCTCAAAAATAATTACAATATATCAATAACTATCTTTATATTGTATCAATAGCAATGGATTTAAATAGTATGATAAATGAATAGCTAGCATAATGGAGGCCACTTGCAGAAGGAGAAGAACGCACGGGAAACCAAAAAGAAAATTAGAAGAAACGAACTATTCAGTGAAATAGAAAATAAGGATAACATAGTAATTATATGATTAATAGATTCCATTCCATTGCATACACCTCAAAATAGAGGCAATGAACAATTGGATAAAAGGATGGTTTGAAATGAATGAATTTCATTACGTTTCATTTCACTTTTTTGCAAAAATTAAATAACAGAATTAAACTTCACAGTGTTTCTTTTCGTTATATTTCATCAAACCAAAAAGTGGTGTGGACTTGACCAAGATTTCACTATTTGTGGAATTAGGGGTAAGAGTTTTAACGGTAGAACAGACATATCGTCAAATATGAGAAAACATGTTCTGACAATCAACATGTTTTTATTTGCATTTGACACTTTTTGCTTCCTAGTAACAGATGTTGTTGACCTTCCACATGAAGTTCAAATGGTCATGCACAATAATGTCATGACTCCCAAGTCCATAAATAATGTGTTTACTAGTATAGTGACATGTGTCAAGCACGTGGAAATTAAGCTCTTATTAAAGTTTAATAAAAGAAATGTTTTACATTGAATTGAAAATTAATTTAAACAATGTTTTTTCTAGAACAATTTAAACAAAGTTAAGAAATATGTAAGTTATTTGACATATACAATAGTATAAATTTAATATAAGTTTAGTATAAATTATAAAGTTTTTTGACGAAAAGTATTACTTGGAATGATGTGGAGTTTTTGTAAATAAATATTATATAGTTGCATTAAGATATTTGGTTTTACAAATATAAAGTATATATGCAATTTACAGCTCTAATTTATTTTAAATTGCCTTGGACAGTTGGTTAACTCAAATGGTTTGAGTTAAGGAATAATGAGTTGGTGGTACATGGGTCAAACTCTGACGAAATAGTGAATATTAATCTAACAACTAATTAATAACATTTGTTATCAAAATAAGGACAATTGTTTCAATATTTCCAACATAATAATATTTGGACCAAGAATATATTACATTGATATTTCAAGTTCACCTTATATTTACTATTGTCAAATTCACCTTTTTGAAAATGGTTTTTCGATAAGATCTATGGTACCCCATGTTCCTATTATGATTGGTTTGTGGAACCTATGTATGGATCAAAACTCATACCCACGGATACCTGACCGAATCCATCCCAATTTGATAGGTAAGACCCGTTTGATTGGGTTTGGGTTTTTCCCAATTTCAAAATACGTGTATGGGGCGGGTAATGGAGATATAGATACCCACTTCAAACCTGTCCTGAATGTTGTAAATTATTGATATGCAACATGCAAGTTTCTAAATAATATCCATACTTTTGAGATATTTGTGAACTTGTAATAACTGTAATTAGCTTCATTTTTCTTTCAATTTGGTTGTACATTGTTAGGCACTCCCTACATTATTGTATGATTTTTACTCGGCTCCTCTGCTCTCTTTTTTGTTTTAATACCAAATTAGCAAATTAACAAATTATATATACTTGGACAGTTGTGCTAAGCACGTGTCGGAAATTTTGCTATTTAATATTTCTGACAATTTTAGTAAAATAATAAATAAATTGTTTTATATCCATATGTTATTGCTTCATCACTCGACGTAGTAAGTAGATCGCTTTTAGAATTCATCTTCTACGCATAAAACCAAAATTGATTATCAGTAACTCGAGTTTCTTTCCTTAGTCTTTGTTTAATCACTCTTTTCCATATCTTTATGTTATGACTCACAAGTTTAATTCCTCCATAAATTGCAAAATTTTGTATATTCCCCTTCTTCTTACCGACCAAAATTAAAATGTTTTTTCTTCACTCATCTGGTATTCGCTTTGACTAATTTCGTTAAAAAAATTGGTGAGCCACCCAATGCCTCTTTCTCCAAGGCTTTTTCACACTTCAATAGGTATGTTTTCAAGCTCAATTGCCTTGTCATTACTCATCCTTTTCAATACTTCTTTTACCTCGTGTTATTGAATTCGACGATAGTAGTTATAGTTTCTATCCTCCTCTCTAATGTCTATGTTGTTAGAGTATGGTAAGATCTCATAACCTTCATTAAATAAGTTTTGAAAATACTACTTCCATTTATCCTTTATATCTCTTTACTAAGCAATAAATTTACTCTCTTCATCTTTAATACACTTCACTTGATCTAAATCACTTTCCGTTCTTTCATGTCCCTTAGAAAGATTATATATAAACTTTTCTCCCTCCTTTGTGCCTAAGGATTAGTATAACCCATTAAAATGGTGTGTTCATGCTTCGTACAATCCCTTCTTGGTCCCCATTCTTATCTATCTTACAACTTTCCCAAATTTCTATATTTTTAACCGATACCACGCTTTAAAACATTCTCTTTTGATTCTCACTTTACTTCAAACAATTTGGTTCCACCAAGGTTCTTTACTCTGAGGTCCAAAACCTATTCATTCTCCTAGCGTCTCTTTTTCTAATTTTCCAATCTCATATGTCATCTTGTCCCACATATCATTATTGCTTTCATGTAGCTTCGTGCAACCTTCCTTTAAAATCTTTTCTTGTAAACAACATTGTTTTTCATCCTTTAAATTCCACCACTTGATCCTTGTAGCCCAATCATGGCATCTCCTCTTCTCCCTCCTCTTAACCCTTACGTCCATAACCAATACAATATGTTGGATAGTCAAACTCTCTCCAAATAAAACTTTAAGTCCAAACAAATCTTTGTCATAATTTCTAATAACAAATAAAATTATCTGATAAGATAACATCTCACTCTTGTATGTAATAAGATTTTCCTTTCTTTTTCTTAAAGCACGTATTAACTATAGTAAGATCAAAATAATAATAAAAAATCTAGGATAGAATATTGTATTAAGAAATGAATTTTATTGAAATGTAATGATATAAATTTATTTAGAGACTCACTTTGTTAAAAGATCTTGAGGTGATGAGTTGGAGAGATAAGGTTATTGAGTATTAACATTAAAAAATAAAAAAATGAGTGAGATGCACTTGTTGGATCCAATTAAGCACCCAAATTTGGGAGCTCCATTGTTGACCGTCTTAGTCTATATTTTGACATCACAATGTTAGGTGTGTTTTTCCTCCAAAAAAAAAAAATGTTAGGTGTGTTTGAAGTCTAATTCGAAATGTTTCTGAGGCAAAATATCATATGATCCAAATATAAAATCAAATACGGTTAACTTTGACTTAGATGAATCTTTTAAAGAAAAAAAATCCAATCAAATTTAATGCAATATAATTTGAATCAATTTTTACATATCCAAAATAAAGTTTTAGAAAACTCTTTTTTAATGTTAATAATATAAAGGAACAATAGATCAATAGGTTTGATACAAAAATAGATTAAACTAATAAGTATTATTAAAAAAATATTGGAAACCTTTTTCATTTCATTTTACACAAGTTGATAAAATTTGACACGCACACACACTCATAAGAGTAAGATGAAGTATCATAAAAAAAAAAATTAGCAAATAATAGATTAATGTAAAAAAATTGTATAAGTTTAGTCTAGTGGTAAAAAGACATATCTTAGATATTAAAGACATATCAGCAAATTAAATCAACTTGTGATAAAATGAAATTGACCGATTTTCCAAAAAAGGTTAATAGAATTATTTTCAAACTATCTTTAGGTTTAATTTTTTTTTAAAAAGATCAAAGTATTTTTATTCATAAATATTTCGTTTTTTTATAAATAAAAAAAAGTTAGTTAACAAATTAATCAATTTATTCTTAAAAAATCAAATACATTATACATAACAATTATTATTAGAATTTGTCATTAAGGATAATCTTCTCATTAAAACTAATTATTATTTGAAATCTTATAATAAAATGACTTATTTAAAGACATCATTATTCCTTAAGGAAAATATTCTCATAAAAATTAATGTTTATTCAAAATATTACAATTCAATGACTTATTTAGGAAGTTTGTATCACATTGATTTTTTTTTTCGTTACAGAGGGAAATATCGCATTAATATATTTTATTAAATAATTTTATTTTTGTTATTACTTTATTACTTGTATTTATTTGATTGGTTGTGTATAACTTTTTTTTAAGAAATATTGGTTGTATATAACTATTAATTATTATGTGAGAGTGCACTATTTCTTATACACTAAATTCAAACGCCTCATTATCAATGTCTTTTGCAATGCTCCATCATATGACTCTTCTTCCTCATAAACGACTTTTTGTGCGTCACAATTTCTAATCACTTTGTCTCCCTGTCTAAACTAAAAAACAATAAAAGATATAAAAATAGAAGCTTTATGTAATCTAAATAAAAAATGAAAACGACAATATATGTTAATGAGAATGAGAGATTAACATTTTTCAATCACATAAACCAAAGTCTACCAACGAAAACAATGAAAGTTGAAATGATTATTCGAATATGACCCATAGAAAATAATATGAAAATAAGAAAACAAAGAACAATTCAACAAACAAAAATAATAGGGGCCTCCCTTCCAAAATTAAAAAAAATTGGGTTTAGAGAAGACTTTCAGAAAATTTGTGTTGCATTTTCCAAGTTATGTAAAACTTGTGAGTATCATAAACAATATTTATAGGAAAAATCATCAAGTAATAACAATAATCACTCCCTTGATTTCTTCAGCAAAAAAAAAAATCACTCCCTTGATTTACGGATAAAATAAATGTGAAAAATATCCATTAATTTTCAAAAAATCACACATTTTAAATTTGAAATTAGAAACAAAATCATATTAATCTAAGTTGTAAAACAAATTTAATGGTTCTAGATAAATATAATTAAATTATTTTAATTTGAATTACTTTAATCAAAACGTATTTTTATTACTTACATATATCATTTGATCTCTTTGAAATTAAAATATTTAAATATAAATTATTCAATTAGTATTTTATTTGAATCTTTGAATTTAATTTTAATAACATATTTATATATAAATTTTTCTTATTTGTCTTATTTAATAATTAATTAATACCAATTGAAATAAAATACTAATTTTAATAATATTCCACAAATTATTAAATTAATATTAATTAATTTGGAATATCAATATTCAATGCATCAATTCAGAATAGTTTTATAAAAATAAATAAAAAAACACCAGTAGTGCCAAATGCATTAGATTGTTGAATTAAGTCCATGATACCACGTGTCATAAGAATGTTTTAGGGAGGGTTTTGTTTTCATATATATGTTTGAGGAATAAGCCTAAAATGTACAATATATAAATATAAATATAGATATAGATAGATACAAATGTAGATATAGATAGATATATATTTGCGGGGTAATTTGGTAATATGATCATTACTGAAAATATATAAAAAAAAATGATGAATATCTCAACACTATTTAAATAAATCGTAAGTTTTAACACCTTTAGAAACGGATGAATTTCATGCATTCTTAATGCACAAATTTCATGTTAACGCCTCAAAGAAATGGAGGAATCAAAATAAATGCATTTTTAATTTACTTTTATATTCCTATTTTTAGTGCATTTTTAATGGTTTTTTTTATATTTCCTTTATTTGTTTCAAAGTCAACAAAGTTAATTATGGTATATTTTTGTGCTTTGAAAGATCTGAATATTTTTAATTTAATAATTTTTTGTGGTAATTTTCTTTGGCTAATGAGGAATTACATGAATATATATTTTCGTAATATTAATAATAAATATATGCTAGTACTATTTGTTTTTAAGGAATAATATATGCTAGTACTATTCTAATGCATTTTGTAATCCAAAAAATTAAAAAACAATTTATTAATCTTCTCGTTAATAATATATTAATCAGTACTATTTCCTTTCTTTGCAAAATTCTAATATATTAGTATTATTTTATGAAATCCAATAATTTATAGACGTCATTCATAATGAAAACAATAATATATTACTACTATTATCTCGATAGTTAATTATTATATTATTAAAAAAATAATTATGCAAAATATTAGGCCTATTCTAAAAAGTAGTATATAGAATCATGCATATTGGTGCACATATTTAATTTGAAACTACAATGCCTATTCCGGTTACTATCATAATAATGTTTTTTCCTAAATAATAATAATAATAATAATGTTTTTTTAGGAATATTAATATTGCAATTTATTTATAATATCAAAATCAAAAATATAAATGGTTATAAAAATTAATTTTGGATAGCATTAAATATGAAATGCATGAGAGAAGAGTGCCACATGTTGAGACTTGGAGCAAATCCATATGTTTGAGGAAAAGTGCCACATGTCAACACCAAAAGAAGAGAAAATCATTTCCATATTGAGACTTGAAAAAAGCTCTCGACCTAAAGACTGAGATAAAAAAATCAGAATCAAAGATAAAAATAGGAACTTAAGGAAATGGTTTACACCAAAGTGACCACCACCATTAAGATGATATTTTATATTTTTATTGATCAAAATCGGAAATAATCTAATATAATTGTGGTTAAAAAAATAGAAACAAAAAAAAGACTGAAAAAATAAGACATAATAGAAAAGGGGATATAAAAATATATAAAAAAAAATTAAGTTAAACAATCTCATTGTCCTTTAGAACTATTTCTAAGGAGAAAGGAAGTTGGTCCTTTTTCATATCCCTCGCAAACCAAATGCGAACGACTCGAACCATGATATTCCAGTTTTATTTGGAAGGGGATATATCATAGATCAAGTCAATCTTTGGGGCCATTTCGATTTAATGGAGAGACACAAAAAGTACGCAAAGAAAAAGAAGTAAAATAGAGAGACAACTGCAAAATTGAAAATTGAAGTTGTGGTGTGAGGAAAGTGTTTGCCAATGGAACCCATTTGGGGTTGGCCTAGTGGTTGGCTTGGGATCTTGGAGTTTGCTCCTCCAAAGGTCTCAGGTTTGATTCCCTCTGGTGCCAATTTCGATGGGATAAGTCCATACAGAGCTTGCTCTGGCTTTAAACGGGGCCCCCGCAAGTGGGCGGTGGGATTGGTCCTCTCGGATTAGTCGGTCCTTGGATCGGATACCGAGTTTTCAAAAAAAAAAAGTGTTTGCCAATAGATCCAATTTATAATAATTTTTACAGGACAATCATGTAAAATAACCACATTCAATTCCACCAATCAAATGCAAACTCATATCTTAACTATTAAGCAATATATAATAATATTTCTTTTTTGTTTTGAAAAAGTTTATTATCAATGTTTGTAGCTGAAAATAGAAAATCAATAGGTTATAAGGTTGTTTTTTTTTTTGGTTCGGATTGCAAAGAAAGTTGCTTAATAGGTTGTTTAGTTTAGAAAGTTTTAATCTAATTTTAATACCAATAAATTTCAATAACCTGTATTTATTTGGGTCAAATAAAAAAAGCTACAAATCAAGAGCAAATAATATTACTTCCAATGTTTATTCAAGAAAGTTTCAATTTGATTTATAACTAACAATAAATTACAAAATCTATTTATTTTCGGTCAAATAAAAAAAGGAACACATCTATGATAAACTAAAAAACTCAATAGGTCATTAGTTTTTTTTTTTTTTTTTTTTTTTTGGATTTCATCCTAAA
>Ga0228711_1006118_pt1 | contig 18044 bp, 4 predicted proteins | sample MedpolnodulmetaG_2_FD_177996 | JGI IMG/M metagenome (GOLD analysis project Ga0228711, IMG submission 177996) | Root nodule microbial communities from Medicago polymorpha collected in Santa Monica, California, United States - brown nodules | ecosystem: Host-associated > Plants > Roots > Nodule...
ATTATGTAATGTTTTGATTATATGATGAGATTGAAATTTGTATGTGGGGGTTTTGATAGAGTGTTCATCCAAGTTTTATGAGTTTATTTTCAGATGGCCACAAACCCATAAAAAATGGTCCACTCACTTATCATTATTTTATATGTTGTGGGGTCTCAATTTTTGTTTCAAGCATAAAACCAAAAAGTTGAAAAAGGGTAGCAAGTAAAAAATCACAACCATTAAATTATTTTATTATTATATCTAAGGCTAAAAAGTAACATTTCCCATGGTGGGAAAGGATTAACCCTTCCCATGGTAAATGCAACCTCACTTGTATTCATTTATTTTTTCACAAAATCACTTTGTACCACTTATTCTTAATGGAAAATTGTAGCTATTTTTTTCGTAAGAAAAATAGAAAAAGAGAAGTTTAAGCAGGCACACGTGAACGTGAATTAATTAAATTCACGTCAAGTCTAAACTTGAAATTTTTAATGACAAATACGATGAACTAAGTTAATCTATGATATCTAGAAAACAAAACAAAAATGCATAATTCATCTGAAAAATAGAAATTCACTAGCAACAATGTATTTTGTGATTCAATTTTTAAGTTTTTTTTTTTACAATGTGGCGTTATCTTCGCATACAATTTCCAGATTTTTTTATGGGACAATCCTAAACATTGGATATTCGAGAGGATATGATATTAGATATACCCTTGTGGGCTCCATGGTTTTCAAAGTTTATTGCTTTCCCATTTATTGCCATTTTGAGATCCGACAAATAAACTATAAAAAATTCTGGCCGGAAGATATATATTGCTCTCCATAATCTACCATACGCACTGTCTACAATCCCACATATACAATGGAGGTCTTTTGTTTGTTTGGCAATAACCACCCAACATGGTCATGATGAAGATTGAAGAGACACCTTTAAAAATGACATGTGCTGCCTCTACACAATTCTTTAGGGTATAACCGATAACCCGATGATTTATTTCTTTAATAACAACAACCACATCATCATGATGGATGATAATATTTTAAACATTACATTGATCTGATTATAACTGGATTAAGATTTCTTAAGGTTTTGTGTTGGAACTTTATGGACGAGAAAATGTGATCGAGAGAAGATATCCGACTATAAAGGTGTTTTGTTAGGTTTTTTCTACTAAAATTCGACATCGAAAAAAGTTAATAAATACATCACGTCAATGACATGACATGACATCTCCATCCAAAATCTTAAGGTATTAGGTATAAAGGTCATATGTGGGACATACACTTGATTTTCAACTATCTCACCCTCAAGTGTGAGTCACCCACTTCACTAGCCTGATTCACACTAGGATCCCACTCCCGCTCCTCCACCGAGCTTATTCAGGGCTCTGATACCACTTATTGGTGAGTCCGAGGAGCGCTGGGAGAGGCAATGGGTCCCCTCTCTTATATATCCAACATTTTCTTTCCTCACTTTCTAGTCGATGTGAGACATTAATCACTCTGATACCACTTATTGGGGAGCACCGGAAGCGGCAATAAGCTAAACGTCCAAGATCAATAAGAGACTTAGACAACACATCTCCACCCAAAACCTTAAGGCATTAGGTAATCGACTAATCACTCACTTGATTTTCGACTAGAAAGTGAGGAAAGAAATAATCACTCACACTTGATTTTCGACATAACATGCTTTAGAAAATACGGTCACATCAATGATACGTTGTAATTATTGATATTAGGGTGAATTTTAGTTTAATATTGCTAACACAATCTCAACTTTGGTTATATTGTAGTTGTAGTGACATGAGAAACTTGATATTATGACTTCAATCACAAACCTAAACTTGATTAAATGTCAACTATAGAGCAAATAGGCATATTAATCCGGTCATTGACATGCCCGCTAGATATCTTTATTGAAAAAATAACAAGGGAAAAAAGGGATCAATCTTATGAGGCCCATATGTTTCACCTTTTTGAAATTCTTCATGTTTTATAGGTCCTTTTCATCATCTAACACAATGATGAAAGAGGTTCCAAAGAATAAACAACTACGAGTCTAAAGTGAGTCTGCTTGATTTCTGTAGGATAATGACAACACCACCATGCCAAGGGTGTGTCGTAATTACCACATTGCACTCGCTGTTATCCTAAAGTTATTGCCTTAATTATGTGAAGTGATTGCGGTCAAAACTTGCTAATCATGAAGTGGTTGTTTGGTGTTTTAAGCAACCCAGAGAACATAAATTAATGTTGACCTTTTCAATGAAGCAATAAAGGGTACTCCACCATTAGTTCTAATGTTCTATCTTAAACCAGCTACGATAAATACGTACGTCATCATCTTAGCCAAATTATTGGATTTCAAAGAAATAATAACGTTGTTAGCAATTAATAACATGTGATTAACTTCACAAGCTTCTCAATAGATTGTTTATGTGGTCTTCTTATTTTTTTATTCCCCTTTTACTTTTGGACCTTGTCATATAGATATGCTTAAATATAACTTGGAATTTATATGAACTGCAATGGTCTTTATACATGTGGAAATATGAATGTAATTGGTATATCCTCTGGTCGGAAAAGGAAAGAAAAATCACTATGAACAATGAGATCATTGTTTTAATTTTGTTTGTTTATCTCAAATATAACTTAAAGTAATTCCCTTCTTTCTCATAAAAAAAATTATATAACTTAAAGTAAATACTTTTGAGGGAATCATAAGACTTGTTTATACGAGATTGATACAGTTCCAGTCAAAAGAAGAATACACGGTCATATAGATGCATTTATATTAAACATGGAATAAAGATGTTAAAAGTAAAATAAAAAATTTAAAATTTGTGACTATATAATTGAGAACAAAAGCTCCAAAAAACTTATTATATAAAGTACTCAGTCAAATATTCCTTTACTGTTTTACTAGCATGCACTAAAAGTGACATTTGATACCACCGAAATTGGGTTTTGGAGGGAAGAGAGGAGGAGAGAGGGGGAAAAAGAAGATAAAGTAAACTACCACATTAAGCAAAACATTATCATCATGGACTAACCATCAAATTTGCTTACATATTGCAATAGGTAAAAAATATTCGTTTGAGAAATTGAGTGTATAGGTCTGTGATTAAAGGTGTACTCAGAAACCAATGCCATGTAAAACCACAAAAGAAACATAAAACGTTGTGTAAAAAATTAATTAAAATATGAAACGCGAGGTGAAGAGAACATTGTTTGCATTACAGTCCACACAAAAAAAAGAACATTGTTGCAAACTTTGCATCCCCTAAATTTGCGGTGCCCATGTGCTCAGAATACGTTTCTTGCATATATGTTCATGCATTTTATAAGTTAATTGCAACTTGTTTTATGTGGATGCATATTCTTTCTTGGAGTGGCTGTTAAGTATGAGATCAAGTCTAAAGAAGTAGTATCTGTGTATTCAAGTATCATGGCCCCAAAATAATGATGGAAGTTAAAAACAAGTATCATGGCTAAAAATGGATTGAAAAAAGGAAACAAGAAAGATGAAAGCATGTAATGTTTGGTGGTATAGGAAAAACAAGAAAGAAATGTGTAAATTTTTTCCATTTATTTGGTTGAATGGAAAATAAAACAAAAAGATAGTTAAATCATGCTAAATGGCAATTACGATCTTGAAATGTCTTTTGTTTGGTAGTGTCTCTTGAAATGTTTTTAAAATAAGAGGATACATACTGATTTGACTTGAAATAAAACCTTGATTAAATTGAAGCGAGCTCCTCTGCCATTTAAGCCAACATGTTTTGAATTTACAATATAACAAGGACTTGATTTCAAGTCACATTATTCTATTTTCAAACAAATGTTTTGTGGTCACAACCACAAATTTAAATAATTTAGGTACACTCACAAATATAAAAAAAAAATGAAATAGAAAAATCAATTTATTCTTCTTATTATTATTGAAAATGTTGGTTAATGTGTAACTTTGTGTGTTGTACTTAAATGAGTTGAATTTGTAGTTGTAACCGTATAAAAATTATCCTTTATTTCCTCGTAACAAGTTGGTTTTAAGCAACTGAATCTAACAAGGAGGTGTTCCAAGTGGTGGTTTATTGCTAGTAGCTTTTTTTTTCTCAACCTAAAGTCACCTTAAAAATAAAAATATAAACATATATAAAGTGTAATTTAAAAGTTGGTTTAAGGGGTTTTAATCTAAGAGAGGTAAAAATGTAAGTCTAAAGCAAACGGTCGAGTTCATATGGGTATCAGTGCCAGAATACTCGCCCCACGTCATCTTCTGAAATTGGAGGAAACTCAAATCCGAACCCCATTTACTAGGGTTTTTCCGTCAAAGTCAGAGCAGGTTCGAGCAGATACCCACAGATGCGAGTTTTGTTGTCATATTTAATCATAGTAACCTTAAACATAATTTCTTTTAAAAAAAATGATTTTTATGGTAGTAAACACAAAAATTAGCTTCAGATTTTTTTTTTAAATCTTTTCAAAAATCTCCTTACTTACTTAAAACAAAAATTATTTTTTTTAATCCAAAACATACGCAATCTAAATCTTTCTGGTTATTTGTTCAGAGACAACGGTGGAACAAAAGGCATTCATTCTATTAAGCTGAACACCGTTGGCATCCATTGTAGTTATTGTGTCCTTCATCATACCAATCTGATCAGCTAAGTAATGAACGTAACTCAGCCTTCCGCTGGAAGCATCTCAACTGAAATGAATACGAAAGACGGGGGGCGGGGGGGAGTTCACATTAATGGGAAACCTATCAAGGGAAATTTTGAACCAAAAGAACTTCGCATTGCACTCTTTCTTCACTTTATCCTCTTATTGCTACAAAGACCACTGTCCAGTGTCAACTATCACTGAGATATGGAGAATCAGTACTAGTTATGTGTGATCCATTACACAAACTCATTATTTGCCAAAATAAACACTAGCACAACACAAAGATTAACTGGCTTAGCTTTAGGATCTACAGCTTTGACGCTGCACCTTTGTCCAAGAACCATTTCAACTCCCCTTCAGGTGAAACCAATGCAGCAGGAAGCTTTTCAGAAGTTTCAGATCCACGTAGTGCAGAGTGAACTGCATCCGCTTTACCGGTACCAGTCACCACAAGAGCGATGTAAGCAGAGGAATTGATCACGGGAAAGGTAAATGTTATTCTCTCTGGTGGCGGTTTTGGTGAGTCGTTAATGGAGGTAACCCATTTTTTATTCTCGTGCACAAGAGGATGCCCTGGGAACAAAGAAGCTACATGCCCATCAGGGCCCATGCCAAGCAACATGAGATCAAATTTTGGAAATCCGCTGGTTGATGAAGTTACCACATTGCTATTGACCAAGTGTTTGACACATGTCTCATAATCATCGGCAGCTCCCTCAGCTGAAAGGGCATCATTGATTGCGTAAACATTACCAGGTGGAATGGGCACCTGCCAAGAGAATCGTGATGTAAGCATTAACAGGTTAGACTTGACAGAAAAATATACTAATAGAAGACTATGTAGGGGGACAGCATACTCTGATCATGCAGTCATTTTAAAGAAGACAGCACATACATAAAATATGAGAAAATGAGACAGTGTCAGTGTGAACTAGTTTTACACTATGTTCAATCCAACATTTAGTAGTTATTTTTACATGAGTAGTGCTATTTAGCACGACTTTGTGACCCACGACAACACACGAGATTCAAATCGACGGATGGCATACAATACATGGGAGGAGAGAGAATTAAACCAGTGCTGCACATCATTCATCCAAGGGTTATGCGCCTGTCGTGCGTTCTCGTGCATGTAATTGTGTCGTGCGAAGAAGCAATTTCCTTTTTACATTGCGGTTATAAAGTGGACTTGCATAGCAATATCATGAGTTCCCTAAAATTCATTTCCCCTCTGGCCTTATTTTATAGGAATGATCAATATACTCAACACTTGTTGATACAATACCATCCTATCCTACACGGAGATTCATTGGTCGGATCATCTACGCATAATAGTCTCCCTGAAATGCTTGTACTTGTCAATTCACTTCACCACTTAATAGATGCCCTTTTTTAGGTCTGCAATAACATTCTGACACCTCCTAGTTTGATATGAATCTCTCTGAATGTGAGTAATGGTTACGCCACAGCCCACAAGTGGAGTCTTCCATTGCTCAAACCAGTGTTGTCAAATAGCGGCTATAGCGCTATAACATAGTGCAATTTGCATGAATAGTTGTTATTTTGTGATCCGCTCTATTTAGTACAAAGTGTTGTCAAACGGCTGCCATTGCGCGGTAGCATAGTGTTTTTTGAACAAAACGCTATTTTTCGCGATCCGTGATTGACAAATTGGCTCAAACCTTCATTCTCTGAAGGGCATACCACGACCCTCAACATCTTGCAGGTCACTTGAATAAGAACGTGTTAGGATCCAATGTGAGGTGGTATTTTAAGTAATTAGTAGGTAGTTAGTCAGGTTTAAGTAGATTATTAGTAAGTGGCCTATTAGGATTAGGATTAAATAATAAGAGGCCCATTGGGTTAAATACTAGAATGTTCTCTTTATTTGTATATAAAGGGGAATTCTTAGGAGCTTTGCTCTGGGAGTAGTTAGAGAAACTCTCTCTTCTGTTATTTTACTATTTTCATTACTATCAATAAAGTACCATATTTCCCTTAATTACCATCTGTTTCAGTTTCTTCTTGGTTGTGTTACTATTAATTCGTTGGTAGGATCTGTTGGTTCCTATCAAATTGGTCCGACCTACCCAGTGCTTTAGATTCCTTTGTGTATACCCAGTGCTTAAGCATGAGGAAGCCAAATCTTGACCACTGGCTGCACAAACAAAATGACATTTGTTTCACAGTACCCACCACTTGAGCACCATCAATAAAAATCTCACTAATTGTACTACAGTACTAGTGGCTATAAGTGGAAGAAGGTAAGGATCTGAAAGTACACTTTGCATATGTGGGGCACCTAAAATACACTTTCTAGGCTGGACTGGGGAAGCTTGAAGGATCAACCTACGGCTCTACATTTTTCTCTCATTTCATCACTTTGCCATGATTTCCACCTAAATCCCTTGTTGAGTGATAAAAAAAAATCCCTTCAATCCACACTCAGTACCATCCACCCTGTCTTAATTTCGAGAATTAGTGATCGATAGCTCTCATTCTAGTGAAAACATTACTCATACTTCCTAACACTTCAATGACTCATACTTCCTCACATACCAACTGTTTTACCTAAGTAGCATTGAAACTTGAGATTGAATTTGTGTTTGATGTCTGACATTTGTTGGTGTCAGATACAAAAAACACATCGATCCATGTGGTTACATTCAATCACTTTTATTTTCTCAATTTATTGCTGATCTCTATGTGATTTGGCATCAATAGCATTGTTCAATTTAAATAAGTTCAATCTTCCAATAGTTGGAAAACAAGTTCAATCTAAATAATAAATAAGTTAATGACACAACTCTTTAAAAAACATAAAAAAAAAAATAAAAAAAAAAAAAAAAAAAAAAACAGAACATACCTTGGATAGAAACCCATCAAAAGCAAGCTTATAGTTACTATCATCATGAGTCTTTGGTACAACTCTTTCATCCACCCAAAACACATGCCATTTAGCCCATTCAATAGAATCAACATACGGATCCTCCAACAGTTTCCTAATATCACAACACAAATCACATAATATTCATCTAATTCAATTAATCATCATCAAGAGAGAAAGAAGAAGCTCACTGGAGATAGTTGATCAAAGAGCCACCAGATAAACAAACAGTGAAAGCGCCTCTTTCGCGAGTGAACTTGTTAGAGAGATCAGCCACGTATTTGGCGAGAGAAACAGCAAGTTGTTCTTTTTCGAAGACTTCAATTTCGACAGCCATTGAAGATTTCACCACCTTGCAAACGAATCGTTTGTTGTTGGGTTTGGCGGTGACACCTTTGAATCTGAGAGGTCGAAAAGAGAATTGAGTTGAAAGTGGACGCAAATTTGGGTTTGAAAGGGAAAGCGATGGGATTCGATGAGTGTTAAGATGTAACGAAGAGTGAGTGAAAGTGGAAGACATGCGTCTTGTTCTTATAAGTCAAATCAAAGGGAACACACTATCACTCATTCACCAAACCAAATAGTGAAGTGCAACACTACCACCGTTTTATTACATCACCCGGCGATACACCCAACCAAGGACAATATTTTAAAACTCGGACCGGTCTGATGGACCGAGAACCGAACCTATGACCGGTTTGGTTTGGTTGTGTTATTGGACCGGATATGCTATTAACAAGCCGGATGAATGAGTTGAAATTGGGATTGAATTGGCTGAAAATTGTCGGTAATAGTAGATGTGTATATGCGTCGGTTTGGATTGGATTTTGTGAAGCCCAAAACCTGAACATATACAGTATTTCGGTTTGGATGGGTAAGATAACCACATGTTGCATCATTAGACCGATTTGGACAAATCGCTTATTTTTGGGTTTAGTAATGGGTTATCCGGATTATTTTTGTTTTTTTTGTTAATATTAAATGATGAAATGATGAATCATCATATTTTTTCATAATAATTACTCAACTTTTTTATTTTGTTAAAAAAAATTGTATGACTTAATTTCATCAAATTAGAATCCAAAACCAATCAAGACAATACAATAAGGTTGAATAAATCAATTTTGCTAGACACTTATAATTAAAAAAAAAATCGGGAGACACTTAGAATTAGATGATAAAAATTTACATTTAACAATTTGAAAATACTCCATGTGTCATTTATTATAGAAACTTTTATAAAAAAATCAGGGGTGTTAAAAAAATTGTTAAAGAAGTCAATTTATGAGAAATGTGTTAGGTTTACTTTTTTTTTTTTACAAAATGTGTTCAGTTACTACAACAATTATTGAATATGGGTATTTTTGTAATAAACTATTAATACATGTGGAATGATTCCAAGACGTATATCAATTGACACAATTGATATTATTTAGAAGTTTGTATTAATACTTAAATACTTGATAGTAGCCTCAAAGTAGGAAAATTTTTGTTTTTTAACAAAAGTTACATGTGCAATCATTGACATGATTTAAGGTTATCAAAATCCCGTATTTTCAAATGCAAACTAGCAAAAGACCCGCGATTTTGCATGAGTCACGTAACATTAAGAAAATTATATAAAAAATAATTTTATTGTTAATATTGTAGAATGTTTATCAATATTAAATGAAAATAATGAGTATTAATATAATGTTTCTATTAAATATTTTCTTATACATACAAAAATTTGTTAAATAGTTGAGTCACACAAACGATGAATTTTATTTGTTTATATATGCGAAAACAATTTTTTATGTAGATATATGAGAAAGTTGACGTGATAAAATTTTGAAAACTCGTGACTATTTTGTAAAAGAGTACATACGGTCGATTGTGTTAAATTACAAAAACTATGATGTATGAATTTGTAAAAAATTGCACAGATAGTTGTTTAAAAAATGAATCAATGATTAGATAGATAAAATCCATGTTATACACAAATAAAGGTGTATACCATACTCACCTAATTACCCTACCCTGTCCAACCCAACCCACTTTTTTGGATAGTTAATAACTTAATTTTATACCCGAACTCGGATAGTTAAAAACCCTAATTTCATTAGATTTCTCTCCACAGAGAATCCTCTTTCACTCACAGATCTTTCTAAGATGGGAGATAGAGATAGGTATCGAAACGTTCTCCATTATCTTTTCACTAATGATTTAAAAAAGAAATTGTATGAACATAAGGATGCTACTGATGATGATTTCGAAAAGAAAATGATTGATTCTTGCGCCTTATATCACGATCAATCGTATCCGATCCGCATTGAGGGACATGTAATGGTAGCCAATGTTTCACATGATGGTACGGATATGAAAATCACTTTCACATTGATTCATAATTTTGCTTCTTTGTTTACAGTTGCAGCAGTTAAGCCTAAAGATCAACCATCGCATGAAAAATTGTTTTATTTTAACCCTTCTACTTGCAATGATACTTCTACTTGCACGAAATTTGTGTGTCCACGACTGTTTAAAGAGGAAAACGACTACATGGTTTCAAACGGATATGTCAAAATAAGAGTTCAAGTTCAACTTTTCATGTCAGTTATATTGTAAATTGTAATTAGCATAAAACTTGTGTCTTATGCTCGACACTTATAATTAAAAAAAATTCAAAGACACTTATAATTAAATGATAAAAATTTACATTTAACAATTTAAAAATACTCCATGTGTCATTTATTATAGGAACTTTTATCAAAAATGTGTTAAAAAATTTTGTTAAAGAAGTCAGTTTATGAGAAATGTGTTAGGTTTACTTTTATTTTTTTACAAAATGTGTTAGGTTTACTTGGTTACTACAACAATTATTGAATATATGGGTATTTTTGTACTAAACTAATAATGCAGGTGGAATGATTCCAAGACCTATCTCAATTGACACAGTCGATAATATTTAGAAGTTTGTATCTAATCTTAATACTTAAATACTTGATAGTAGACAAAATAACAATGAATATAAGAAAATTCACACACATGACAAGAATCAATGCAAATGACCATACAACATCAACATTTCCTTTTTCATTCTTTAAAAAATAAATGTTAAATCGTACTTTTTCATTCTTTTGTTAACAAATTTTACAACAAATACAACAATCCACTGCAAAAAAAAAATCTATAAAAACTTGAATTTAATTTATATGGTTTTTTTTTTCATATCTAAATGAGAAGAAAAAAAATGTAAGTTGTTAAAAGTATAAAAAAACACTTTTATAAAATCTTTTAAATATGTGGAGAGAGAGCTAGATCAAGCACCATAATTGGTGCAAAGCATTTTAACGACAAAGGTAACACTATTTTTTAAAATGATATTGTGGATCCAAAATATCCAACTGTTTGTTGAAACTATTATTTTAGTTATATGTTTATATCGCACATGTGCATGTCACAATTAATTAACTATATCTTACTTTATAATTAGTTATGAAAATCATTGAAACCTAATCTAACAGGTTTGATTAACTTAAAATATAAAAAGAGTGATAACATATATAATTTTTTTTAGAACATACATACATACATATATATATAAATCAAAAATCGTAAAACAACTTTTAGAATGCAACAACAGAGGAGTAATTAAGAATTTTAAAACATCTTTTAGGTCCAGACTTTCAACTTTGAAGCCATTCTTTGCTCTAGATTTGATGCTCTCCGTCCAAATATTCCACGGTATTGTCATGATTGACAAATTATATGCTATGAAGCATTCAATTAGGCTGACAATAAGTTCTTTTAATTACAACAATTTATTGTCCATGTCAACTGAACTATGTTTACGGGGACGAATTGTTTGAATTGCGTGCAACATTATTTAACCACTTGGTAACTATATCATGTACTACCCCTAAAAAAAATCATATCATATGTCGTAAAGTTTCAATAATTATGAAATAAATAAATAAATGTTATAATTTTTTTTATCATGTATTAACAAAAAAATATTATAACTTTTTATAATTATGAAAAAATGAAATAAATATTATAACTTTTTATAATGCGGAGTATTATAATTTAGATTATGTACAATATTACATATTTACTCATAAAAAAAATATTATATATCTACTTTTTCTTTGTTGAATGTATTTTTACTATGTAGTTACAAATAACTGTATAGTAGTCACCCGTGCGTAGCACTTACGTCTGGGTGACGAGTATCTAGTTGATTTTTAATGCATTAAATCATATTTATTTCATAATCATTAATTTCGTTCATTCATAAAACTTAGATGAACATGAACCATAAACATCACTATATATTCCCCCCGTATCCTAACAATTTAAACAATCACTACATCATATTTTATCCAACAACAATACAAATCAACTCATTATTAGCATCGTCATACACCATTCACTTTCTTATAAAAAATAAAAAATAAACCATTCACTTTCTTATTATTTTCCCTTTGATACACGTGTAAACTTTTCAATGTATTTTGACTCCAATTACTTCATAATATCAAAACATTTATAATTGAAGGACGATTCAACTACCATTACGGCTGCTTATTGATATATTTTAATTGTTATATAACATCTAAAAACATCCACAATGTGTCATACTTTTGCATCAAGTTCTTCATCCTATACAGATAACTTAAACATCATTGTCTTTGAAAAAACATTGATTACCATGAAATGAATAACACGTAGATAACAATAAATAAAAAAGAACATGATATTTACATTCTAGTTAATGCATCTTCAAAATATGCACTTATTGTATTCAATGGAAGTATGTCTTGCCTGAATTTCTTAATGGAGGATCGAACCCTCGTTGATAGCATAAAATTTTGTGAATTGCAAAAAAGGTTTAGCGATTTAGAAAATTATGGCCCTAAGTCTAACCATTTGTTTCTTTATTATTTTGTTTTTAACGCGTAATAAACACAAAAATAGTCACATGAAAATAAGCATATCAGCTCATACAATGCCACATAATCAAACATTTGCCACATAAGCTTTTGCTAACAAAATAATTATCATTAGGTTTAGAAAATTATGATTTGTTTCTAACTGCTCAGCCTCCTACGGCTACCCCGGTGGCTGTAACAGCCCGATTTTCGCTAGATTTATTCTATTATTTATTTATGTGTGTTTATATGTGCTTATATGTGATTAATTGCCTCTGTGTGTATTTTGGGTTAGGATTAGTAGATTTCGGTGTTAGAAGGGTATTATGGTCATTTTTGACTCAGGGGTATTTCAGTCATTTTGTGAGCGAGGGTAAATTAGTGATTTCATGGTGAGAGTTATTTTTAGTGTTTCAAGTGAGAACCATTATTTTTACTAAGTTACTATTCGGTAGTGATAATTAGTTTTAGACCAGTGATTATTCGATAACTTTTAACCGTTAGTGGATAGAAACTTTGAGAGTTGGTTTATAAGTGTTGTGAGCCCATTAAGACATTAAGTGGGTTAGGCCCAATTGTGTAGAGACTATATAAGTATTAGTCGTTAAAGAAAATTAGGGTCACCTAATCATTTTACAATTTTGAGAAGAGGTAGAGAGAGAGAGCGGGAAAGAGGAAGAGAAGAGGGTTGTTGAGAATCTTGAAGAGCCAAGAGGAGCTAGGGATTCTAGGAGCTTGATTGAAGCTTGGGCTAGGATTATTGCTCATTGAGGCAAGGGGGTTAGATTTCAATCATAATCTTTTAGTTTAATTCTTCTCTAATTCTATGCATAAGTGCTTAATTGTGAAAAGTGATTATTGTGATTTTAATTGGTGAAACTCATGCTTATGTTTGGATGCAATGTTTGGGTATATGAATTGAAGATAATTAAGTTGTTAATGTTGAACTTTACATGTTTATGATGTATATACATGTATATTTGTGTTTTACCCATAAATGATGAAGAACAAATTGTTGTTGATGAAATCGTGTTTGATTGATGTTGTTGTTGTTGTTATGAGGTATGGTTGTTGATGATTCATACCTTGGGAGTTCATAATTTCGGATTTGTGGTATGAATTGAGTTGTTGTTGAGGGTTTTGTAAACATGGGTTGAATTGGTGAATTGTGTTGAAATAACATTTGATTTCAAGTTTGATGTGTTTTTGAAAGCCCTTTTGAGTTCATGGACCTGTAAAGAATCTTTGGAAACATATTTGGGTGTTGGAAGATCAAAATTGGGGATTTTGGATGAAAAAGGGGAAGAACCTGAAAGTTGTTGTGCAAAACTGCTGACTGTACGCTTAAGCGTGCTCTAGCGTACAGCCACTGGTAGCTACTGGACCCTGCACGCTTAAGCGTACAGGTGCACGCTTATGCGTACAAGCCCAGTTTCAGCACCATTTGATTTTTGTTCCGGGAACCAATCCGAGCTTTGTAAAACACTTCTTTCAACTTGTTTAATCACTGTTTATGATCTTAAACTTACAGGATCATCTCCTAGGTGGGATTGGACTTGATCTTGTGATTTTGAACTTAACTTTGAAAATTGTCCAAGAACACCGATTTTTCCAAAACTTATTTTCTCAAGGGAATGGAGTAGGATTAAGGTTGTACACTAATTATACGATTTTTAAAAATGGTTACGATTGATTTCATTGAGTTGTAACTTGTTTTGTTGTGAAAATGGGATTCTTTTGGAAAAATGATAAAGAGAGACGAACTTGTGATTTTGAAGATTTTGTCGAAGTTAGCTGATGAGACACACATGTATACTCGACTGCACTCTTATGTGATATAAGTGTATACATAGTTGAGGCATTGGATCTTGTTTAGTTGGTTTTGATTCAATTGTTTCAATCATTTTTAAAGTTGTAAAATGAGAGACAAACCTTGTTGAAAATGGTCTTTAAGGCCGAGTACCTTGCAAATCTTTCGTAAATAGCTTCATATGATTAAATGAGAATATGTGAATGATTGTTAGGTGTTGAAAATGTTGTTTATCATAAAGCATTATATTTTCTCCTTTACTCGGATTGTGAGAAAGTGTATGAAGTCGTGGAGCCATATTATATAGTTGATGTGGATTAATATATATATATATATATATATATATATATATGACGATTGATGTTGATGTCTGTTGATAATGTGATGAGGACTCTTATTTGAATTATGAATTGTTGATGGTGTAAACGTAAATACTTGATAATGCAATTGTTGTCGAAGTTGGTCAATGTAAATGGATGTGTACTTTTACATTGTTGTTGGTGGATGTATATGTTGAAAGTTTTGCATTATTAGGTCTTTGCTTGTATGTCCATGCATCATAAATCATATCGAGTCATGTGAGAAATGTAAAAGGAGGTGTACTTTTACATAGTTGAATTGTAAGAGGAGGTGTACTCTTACATGAGATGTTTGGTTGGCATCTAGTTGTCGGTGTTATGGTACCACATGCATATATGTGACGTATATAGGCGCATATCATATTGGCATGAGTCTTAAGCGATGTATGTGAATGATGGTTGTTGTTGGTATGTGTGTTTGATGAATATATACTCGTGACATTATAATTGTTGTGTGTATATGCATATGAAAGTTAATTGCTCCTGTTAACTAATTGAGGCTTAATTTGATTCATTTATGTCAAATTATTTATGTTGATTATGATTGATGTAAAGCTTACCCCCAGTGGTTTTGACTGCCTACCTGTTTGTATGAATGGGTAGACGGAGTGCAAAAGTAGTTTGCTTTTGGTGAGTGCTTGGATAGCGGGAGCTAATCTTCGTTATCGTTTCTTGGAGTCCTAGATTAGGCTCTGATTAGGACGTCAGTCTTTATGTTTGTTGGATTTATTTATTATTGAGATTTGACCCATATGTCGGGATTTAGATATTTTATATGATGATGTATATTGATCTCATGGCATGTACACTTTAGAGATGTATGGTTTATATCCGCTGCGACTGTTGTGAATTTATATATACATGCTAAAATTTGTTTTGTTGATGACGAAGCGTCTATTTCTTGAATATATGCTTTACTCGCGTGTTTTATCGCTTTAATAGAAATAGGGCGTTACAGTGTCTGTTTCATCTCTATGGCATAAGGATGTCCCTTTAAAAGTTGTTCTGTTTACGTGGCGATTGTTCCGGGATAGGTTGCCTACAAAAGACAATCTATTTCGATGCGACGTTCTTGATCAGAATTCCTTGGAGTGTGTGGCAGGGTGCGGTTCAGTTGAATCGTCTGCTCATTTGTTTCTTCATTGTAACTTTTTTGGGTCTGTCTGGCATTTAATTTATGGGTGGTTGGGCATCTCTGCAGCTGCACCTCAGTTCTTGCCGGACCATTTTATTCATTTTAGTTTTCTTGGAGGCTCAGGAAAGGTTTGTCAGTCAATTTTACAGGTTATCTGGTTTGCTACTGTCTGGGAAATATGGAAAGAAAGAAATAACAGACTATTCACAGATAAAACATGCTCAGTACAACAAGTGGTTGATAAGATTAAGTCCCTCGCTTTTATGTGGTTAAAGGCGAGATTTGCAACTCTTCCCTTTAACTTACATGGCTGGTGGCTTAGTCTGTTCACCCTAGGCTAATACTTATTTATGTTTTAGTGTTCTTTATTGCTCTGTTTCCTTGTAAATATTGTTGCGACTTGGCAGTCCTTTCTTTAGAGGTGTGCAAGAAATCTAGAAACTATGAACTAGTCTGGAAAATTAGGTGAACTGTTTGTAAAAGCCCACTTTTTGTTGGATCAAGACTGACCCGGTCCGTTTCATAAAAAACAACCAGTTAACCGAACCCATTTTTAAAAACCAATACCCAAATGATGAACCGCATTACACATCGTGAAGAAATAACAAAATTGAACTCACACTATTCTGCTATTTGAAGAGAGAGAAAGAGGGTTAGTTCAAAGAAATTGAAATACGTATGTGTTGTGTTTGCAATCGAAAGTCGAAACTGATAGGAAGAAGAAAGGGAGAAACAGACGGCAACCGCAACAGCAACAACTTCGTCAGCAGAAACGACGGCGCAACCGCAACGACTTCGTCAACAGAAACGAAGACAACTGCAATGACTTCGACGACAACCGCAACTACAACATCGACGACGACGGCAAACTCATGACGATGAAAACTCTAGATCTTGCATTTACATGAGATTTGGTTTTTTTTAAATAAGTGATTGTCTTTTTTTTTTTCCTTCTTTTTATAGAGTTGAATAAAAAATGTGTGAAAAAGGTTGAATGCATAGTTTGTATTAATCCCAGTTTCTGGAAATTAGATACTTCAAAACCAATTTTAAACCCGAAAAAACCAGTTCATGACAAAAAACCGGATTTAGATAGAAAACCGGTTCAAATTTAAAGAACCATTTCTGAACCGGTTTTGTATTGAACTGGACTGGATTAACAGATTAAAGTGGTTTTTTAAGAAAGTGGTTCATGAACTAATCCAAACCATAAATATGGGTACAATTTGGTTTGGTTCATCAACATGCACACCCCTACCTTTCTTAGTACATGTTGTGCTAGGAAAGTGGCTGTATTTTGGTAATATAATTCATTTTAACTTCTTCAAAAAAAATTATGATTTATGACATTATACATGTTAACGACAAAAAATACATTTGTTGGTATTCAAACAAAAAATAACTCAATTTTACATATCGAGCTAATGAAAGTTTTTCCACTCTATTTTTTTTCTTTCTTGGAGCTGACTCACTTGCAAAGTCGTGAGATCAATTTTCAAAGTTTGTGTGAGAACCTTTCAACACGATGACCTGTTTAATGAATGATATATAAGTACCTCTATTAAAGTTCGTTGAGTCTTGAAGCCTTTCCTGACCTTGAGGAGCGCTTGGAGCTTAATTGACCTAAACTTTTATTTCAATAAAAAAATACAAAAACTCATCTAATTTGCAAAAATTAAATAAATAGTAAAAAAAAAGGTTAAATAATTTTTTGGATCATATAGATATCACAAATTTTTGTATAAAAAAGAATCTGAAATCTTGTTTTTAATCTCTCTGAATGTTTTTAGCAAGTTTTATTGTTCCAAATGTTTTTCGTGACAACTTCTAAATAAACTCACCTTTATTCTTCAATTTTTTTTTTTAGTCATAGGTTAAATATGAATTTTAAATTTTTAACGCTTAAAATTAAATTTATATTTTATTAAAAATTTATAAATCTCTATGCAAAAGTTTTTTTTTCTGGTAGTGACTTTTTTTTGGTAGTGCAAGAGATTGTTATAATATTCTATATATTTACGTAAAAATTCAGGCAAAAACAAGAATGGTAAGTACAAGTTAACTGTCCTCGCGAGCTTAACTTAACTGGTATGGACAATGTATAAACCCCAGTCACCGAAAATAAAATACAAATTAACTCAAAAATAGAGACACAAAATTGTGATGAAAAAATTTTCGATATCAAAATTGTTGAAAATGTTTAGTGGATTCCTTTCAAAAAAAAAAAAAAAGTTTAGTGGATTAAAAACAAAATTTGAGATGTTTATAGAAATTATAGAAAT
>Ga0228711_1006119_pt1 | contig 18044 bp, 9 predicted proteins | sample MedpolnodulmetaG_2_FD_177996 | JGI IMG/M metagenome (GOLD analysis project Ga0228711, IMG submission 177996) | Root nodule microbial communities from Medicago polymorpha collected in Santa Monica, California, United States - brown nodules | ecosystem: Host-associated > Plants > Roots > Nodule...
TTTTTTAAAAAAAAGGTCGACTAAAAATAACATATATATTGATAATCTAAGCACAAGTCATGCTAAGATTTCCAAAATACAAATGTCAATTACAAAAAAGTTCCACACACTTATGCCATCACAATAAAATTAACAACTTAAATGCTTGATAAAGCTACACATAAATATCTAAGTGACTTAGTCATAAGATAAACTCTTTACTTTTTGCTTTGATCCATGATCAGACCAATAACTTACCATGTCGATCGATGAACTTGTCAAAAAGAACTTCTTATGTTCCATACAATTCAAACAGATAAAAAGCAAAATTTTATTTTCCTTTCTTTTCACTTTTTCCCTTGATCCAAATAATATAAACTCTATACCCATATTCTCTTATTCTCTTCTCAATTTTCTAGAAGTGCATTTCCTCTCATTTAAGTGTAAACGATGTTACAACTAACTCAATCTTATCCAAAGTCATGTATTTATTGGACAGGCTCTTTCACATATAATCCAATTTAATGGCTGGGGGATGAAGATATTTATGGATTTTCTTTTTTTTAGGAAAGGAATAAAGAAAAAGGTAACATTAAATTGAACATGTTGTTCACTTACATACCCACTTTTGAAGTGGCTAACAGTATTAGGAACCGTCCAATTAATGAAAAAATAGACATAGTAGGATATTTTTTGGGGTCCAAAATGAAGGTTTGATGCATTTTCACACACAAATAGCAGCCTTGCCCTTTCTTCCTTTATATAGCTTTAAATATCCTACCTAAGTGTCTGCTCATGCTGGTCAATTTTCAACTTCTTTGATAGACATTTTTAATTTTCTGACATTAAATGTTGTTTTATGTATGATTGTGACATTGTTCAGTAGAATCCGTGAGCCATTAAGCTTTGTTTCATTAATTCATTTTGCTCCAATTCACCTAATGTCTTTTTACTTCAATTTTGTGTAACCTACAACTTTGGTAATAACTTTTCAGGATTTTGGGGGAAAATATAGATTGGAATTCCCTTAATCATTTAGTTAGGACTCTGATCACCACTAATCGTTGTGTATGAAAAAACATAAGTCGGGAGAAATCCATCTTAAAAAGGGATCAATTTCCATAATTACGCCTGATGAATACAATATTTTACAAAAGTAAAAGTGGGTTGAACGGTGATCTTAGGTGGATCGAGAGTGGAAGACATGTGTTTTATGACTGTACGGTAGCATAAGCTTGTTGTCGGAGATAATATACATACAAGAACTCAAACAATGAAGTCGGTGTATGAATGAAGAGAGTGAGTGATAAATAATGATATATTATTCTGATGGATAGGCCTCCATTTGTGGATGTGGGAGTGTTGTGTTTTTGGTGAAAAGTTGTCTTTAAGAAGATGATCCAACATGATTGGCTTATCGTTGTTGGATGAATCAAAAGATCAAGATTAAGTGACTTTTGGTGTACACTTAGAGAAATGAGATATCTTGTGAATTACTAGTTTAAACAGGACATTCACCTACTTTTGCTTTAGTTGTGCTACATTTTACATTTTTACACTAAATTAAACGTTGGAAACCCACTAAGTTACAAAATAGACCTACAAAATACACTAAATTAAAATTCATATGTTTTTAAACGAGTCATCTAACCGAACAGTATCACATTTAGTTTTATATTTTATATTTAGATTATATAATTTTTTATCTCAAAACCGATTCAGATCACATTGTCAATATTCATAATTTTATACTAAGATTAGATAAAAAAATTTTTATCTCAAAATCGATTCAAATTGCACTATCAATATGTCAATATCCATAATAGCTTAGCTCGTATAAGAAAGTAGGTAGGGAAGTCAATACTAATAATTTTATACTTAGATTAGATGATTATTTTTTTTATCTCAAAATCGATTCAAATTGCACCGTCAATATCCATAATAGCTTACTAATATAGGAAAGTGGGTAAGGAATATTCCATGTATTAAAAAAATTGTGTCATTTTTGCCGTGTCCACATAATTTGGACTATCCGCAGACAAAAAGGACAAAGTGGGCGGCAAAATTCTTATAACTGGATTGTTGTATCTAAGATGGGATTCTCATGAAAAAAGAAATGCCTGATTCCCTTGATGACTTGTGAATCATTTAGAATTACCTACAGTACTATGAAAAACAAAAATATCACCTCCTTCCTTCTCTACCTCAGAAAAATAAATGTGAAAAATTTATTTAATAAAATGAAAAAGACAAAAAATGAAAGAAGAAAAAAAAAAAAGAGATGATGATGAGAAGTAAAATTCTAATGGTATAATGTAAGAATACTTTAACAAGAAAAATGTAAGAATAGTTATTCTACAAAAGTTTTTTTATTAATTAAAGTAAAAAATAAGAGGTTTATAAATAATGTTAAAGTTGTTTGGCAATGATTTTGAACTTAATTTTTTTTTTATGAATGGTATAATTTGAGTTAAATAATATATAATAAAATAGATAAAATTAACAAATGTCTCCTACTTGATTTTAAAAACTCATCTCAACTACTTTTTTGAAAAGTTTTTTATGTGTAGTTCTATACATAAAAAAAGCTCATTTTTTAATAAGATCTTTTAAAATATTGTTTGGCCTAATTCTCATTTTATATAATAAAAAAAAAATCATGTCAAATAGAGCATGAATATATGTTTGTATTGAAAAATTTAAACTTATCTATCTTCATAATTTTTTTTGATAATTTATAGAAACGGCCAATAGTTTGTTTACATGGAAATATTCTTTATTTCTTTTTGATACAAAAGATGGTCGAAAACTCGTATGAAAACATCTCTATTTGTCTTTATTTTAGAAATAAATGTGTATGCTATGCTATATTATATGTTTAATTAAATTATTTTATTTTTTTAGAAAAATTAAATTACTTATTTAAACACGCCTATATGAGACTAATTTTAAGCTTATATACAAGTGATAAAGTGATCTATAAAGTCTAACTAACTGACAATATCGAAATTGTTAAGTTGAACGTTTTCATTCCGGTTTGAACAGAGAATCTTGCAATGTATGTGTGAGTTTAAATGATCATAAGTGATTAGGTGGTCCTCTCAAAACAAAACAAAAAGTGATTAGGTGGTGTAAAAGTTTGATAAAGTTTTCAAAACTTGATGTGACATGATTATGATAGACCAAAAAAAATGAAGCATATCGATCTACCATGAACTCATGCTTGGAGTTAGGGCTGCTCTAAAACAAGATTTGGAATGTGAGTCTGTTTCACCCAGTCATCATTCAACAAAAATCATTGACATTTTGAAGATCTAGCATTGCAAATACAATATAACATCAATACAAGATAATTATGAGAAATATTATTTGAATTTTGAACAATAATTTATTGTCTAACATCCCATTTGTGAGCATAAATACAGTTGAGGTGTACATTTTGACTTTTTTTCCCCTTCCTTTTTTCACTCACATCAACACTCACAAGTGGTTCTTTCAAAAGAAAAAGAAAAAAAATCAATGCTCACAAGTGGTGTATTTTTATAGTATTTGTAATATAATGCTAATTTTTTTATTGTTCAAATAATATCAATCTAATGCTATATCATAATTTAAATTTATTTTTATGTTTTTATACCAAAACCAGTAATAACGTGCGGTGCAATAAATTGGATGTTAGAAGTGTGAAGACCAAAAGATTCCTTTACGCAAAGTGGATGATATAAAAAGAGTGAAAATACCTGTACCAAAGATATAAATTCAAGAAGAGAAGCATAGTTTTCAAATTCGGCTCGGTCATCGACTCGGTAGGGGTATTGGGTCGCTGGGTTAATGGTTGAACCATTGAGTCATTGGTCGAACCGCATGACTGAACCGGATCAACTCGGATGACTTGGTTAGATAATTCGGTCTTGAGATTAAATTTATATAGCTATTTAACCGGATTAAATCGGATTTAATCGGTGACTCGTTCACTTAAAAACTAAAAAAACTGACATGTTCGCACATAGAGTGTCAGTGACTCATTTACAGTTCGCAAATGATACTTTGTTGTTAGGGGGAAAGAGTTGGGCAAATGTGCGTTTTCTCTGGACTGTGTTGTATTATTTGATGGTGTTTCGGGGCTTAAGGTGAATTTTAATAAAAACATGTTGACGAGCGTTAATATTAGTGATTCTTGGTTGGTGGAAGCAGCATCTGTCTTATAGTGTCGAGTAGGAAGGGTTCCTTTTATGTATTTGGGCCTGCAGGTTGGTGGAGATTCTAGGAGGTTGGCGTTTTTGGAGCCTGTTGTGTCTTGTGTTGCTGCTAGGCTGTCAGGGTGGAAGAGTAGGTTCCTTTCTTTTGGTGGTCGCTTGATCCTCGTTAAGTTTATCCTGTCATCTCTACCTGTTTAGGCCCTTACCTTCTTCAAAGCTCCTGCATATATCTTCTCTTCTATAGAATCTTTATTTAATAAATTTTTTTGGGGAGGGAGTGAGGACCATTGAAAAACATCTTGGATTAGTTGGAATACAGTGTGTGATAGTAAGGAGGTGGGAGGTTTGGGGGTGAGGAAAATGAGAGAATTTAATTTAGCTTTGTTGGATAAATGGTGTTGGAGGATGTTGGTGGAAAGAGAGGGTTTATGGTATAGGATGTTAGTAGCCCGTTACGGTCAGGAAGGGGGGATGGTGAGGGAGGGAGGGCGCTGGTCCTCTATTTGGTGGAGGGACGTCGCGAGTATCCGTGATGGTGGTGGTGGGGTTGGAGGAGGCTGATTTAAGGACAGTGTCTTCAAAAAGGTAGGAAATGGGATGAATACTTATTTTTGGACTGATCCGTGGATAGGAGGTATACTGTTGGCGGTGAGGCTTAGTCGCCTATTTGAGTTAAGTGTTGTTAAAAATAGCATGGTGGGGGTTATGTTGTCTTTGGGTATGGAGGAAGGTGGGGGTGCTTGGCAGTGGCAGAGGAGGTTGTGGGTGTGGGAGGAGGACATGTTATAGGAGTGTAGGTTGTTGTTGCCTGATGTTATTTTGCAGATTCAAAGTTCTGATAGATGGAGGTGGTGCCTTGATTTCAATGGTGTCTACTCTGTCCGTTATGTTTACCATTTGCTTACCACTGATGATAGTCAGGAGTTGGATACGACTTCAAAGTTCATTTGGCACAGACAGGTCCCTCTGAAGGTGTCTCTCCTTGTGTGGCGTCTTCTCTGTAACAGGTTACCTACTAAATCTAATCTTGTGGCTCGTGGGATTATCTTTAAAGAGGCGCAGATGTGTGTATCTGGTTGCAATGAAGTCGAAACGGCGCACCACTTATTTATGCCTTGCGCCACTTTTAGTGAATTGTGGCGTTATGTTCGTGATTGGCTTGGAGTATATGGGGTGAATCCCATTGATATATCTGACCATTTTCAGTAATTTATCTTTTTGTCTGGCAGTTCACCGAAAAGGCGATCATTTATGCAGCTTTTATGGTTATTATGTGTTTGGGTGATTTGGAATGAACGAAACAACAGACTGTTTAAAAACAAAGCTACGAGTATCCACCAATTATTAGAAAAAGTAAAAATGCACTTATATTGGTGGATGAAGGCAGCTAATGTGGTTTTTGTGTTAGGTGTCCATAGTTGGCTTGTTAGCCCTCTTGTCTGTCTGGGCATGTAATGTTGTTTTTTGTTTGTGTGAACAACTTGTAATCAGTTTGTAAACTTTGACTGTTTCTGTAGACACACCTTGTGCTGAGGAAACATGTCTGTGGTTGGTATATAATTTCATTTTTGCCTCTTCAAAAAAAAAAACTAACATGTAATATCTATATTAATATTTGTACAGCTATATTTTGTTGACAGGAAATATATTAATATTAATATAATATGTAGATTTTCTAAAACAAATATAATGTGTATATTATTATTATTGTGTAAATATTATATTTAACAATAATGTGCTCTTTTTAAAAGAAAAAAAGGTGATGTGTTCTTTCCTCTTATAAAATTAAAATGTAATATATTTACGTATATAATATATTTTAATTTGTAACAAAGATTAGAAGTTGTTGTAGTGGTTAAGTTTCCAACTATTCATTTTAATGTCCACGGTTCGATTCCTATTGTCCCTTAATGACTAATTATGACATAAATTGAAGAAAAAAAATTACTAAACCGGATTGACTCGGAAAACCGGCCGAGTCACCGGTTTCCACCAGTTTTTACCGTGCCACGCCGGTTTTAGCCGGTTCAATTGCATGGCCGATCTGATAAACAACTCGAACCAGTTACACCACCGGTTCAGGGTCCAATCGGTCGGACTAGCCACCAGTTTTTACCGAGCCACGCAAGTTTTAGCCGGTTCAATTGCATGGGTGATCTGATAAACAGCTCGAGCCGATTACACCACCGGTTCACGGTCCAATCGATCGGACCGGCCGGTTTGAACCAAATTTTGAAACTATGAAGAGAAGAGTGAAAATGCCACAATCCTAGTTTTTTTTTCTACAAAATATATTCATTCATTTGAATTTAGTAGAATATATAGAATATAACACAAACTCGATGTGTTAAAACTAAAAATGACAAATCTATGACCTGACTCACAACATCAAGTTAATAACAACATAAAAAAAATTATAAATGTGATAAAATAAAAATAGTCAGAATACTCGTACTTTTAAATCTTAGATTTTTCTCTATTCATGGCATCAACAGTCCCTTTGTGAAGGACTAATATTAGGTCGAGTTGTGCATAGATTAATGACAAAAATATAAAAGTTTAATTGATATACTTTCTCAAAGTTTTAAAAGTTTTATACATGTATATAATTATATCTTTTTTTTATTTTTTATCAAAGCATATAAAAACAAGAGAGGCTTGAACCAATACAACTGAGTTACAAGGAGGATAATATGAGAAAAGAAAGCTAGGTAGATTATGACCAATCTTGGTCATAACAACCGCTACAAGACTACCATCTCTATGAAAATTAGCACAAAAGCATTGATATTCCTAGCTATTTTTTCCAAATGAACCAACTATTTCGTAGTTGCCAAGACAACTTTAGAAGTATCCTTTTAGGCACAAGTCCTCATTCCGGCTGAGTTAAAGCTAGCAGGCTTCACTTTGTCCACATGTTTCTTCTTCTTACTCTCTACCTTAGTGCTCTCAGATAAACTCGGATATGTTGCTTAAAGTCTAATATAATCATACCTCAATTTGTAGATAATTATGAAAAATCATTTACAAACAAATCCAGTAAATTATTGACATATTGGTGATTTATATTGCTACTATGTGTTAACATACTTTTGCACCAAGTATAGATCAATTAAGTTTAAGATATAATCATAATCATATAAGAGCATCTACAATGGCAGTTTCTTAATATGGACTCCTTAAATGAACCTCACGTTACACATCACTTATTTATAATATTTTAATAAAAGTACCTATTAATAAGGACTCAATGACTCCAATGAAAAATACTTAAATAGACCCCACTAACTTTACATCATTAAAAAAAATTATTTATTAAATTATAAATTACCTCATAATATTTAATTATAATCCTTAAAAAAATTAAATTATAAAATATTTATTTATTCGTATGAACTTAAATTTCTGCCACATTTACTAATAATTTGAAAATGGAAAAATTAACGTTACAAATTTTATATTTCTTCGTTAAAAAATAATAATAATAATAATAATTTGCATGAATTACAATTTATTTAAAATGATGATAAATAGATAAAATAATATTTAAAACAACTATTAATTATTAAAATATTACTTCTTTTTGTAAGTGGGACCAAATACATAGTACAATTTTATTACTTCTTTTAAACGTCGGACCCGTTAGTTACTTAGGTGAGAGAGGGTCATCATATAGTTACTCGTTCTTTAATGGAGACTCATTTTTTTCTTCCTCCAATAGGAGGTCCTTAACAAGGAGTAGTCCTTGTTGAGTAAGGACCTCCCATTAGAGATGCTCTAATACATCTCAGATGATAAAAATATGCAAGAAAGTTTGGTATATTGAAATGCAATTTGGAATCCATAAATTCTCATTTGATAATTGTAACATTTTTTATGTTAACCATCTGATTTCAAGAAGTTGTAGTACTCCAAAGTTTGCCTATAAAGTAAATATAGTTTGACCAATGATTATTCTATTCAAAAATCGTTCTTTAGTACAAAATAATTCGTTCTTTGGTAAAGTTGATTAACCATTTGAATTCAATCATTTGATTTTTAATTGTTACAATAAATAATACCTATAGATTATTTTTTTAGGGTCATGCTAACCGGTGCCCCGGACACTGATTAAGGATGCCAAAAAAGATAATTATTACCATAAAATGACACATTTTTTACTTTTTAGTATTGATTACACCATTTTCAATGCAATAATTACTACTCCATCCGTTTCTAAATATAAGCAAAAATATCACTTTTTAGGTTCATTCATTTAATGATGTATGTGGTTCATATTTAAAACCATACATCATTAAATAAATGAACCTAAAAAGTGATTTTTGCTTATATTTAAGAACGGAGGTAGTATATAATTTCTTCTTTTAACATTCTTAACCGGTATCCAGGACATCGGTTAACATATATTTTTTTAAAGGAATAGCTATAGATAAATAGTATTAAATTTGAGTGGTAGGAAAAAGGTTGTGATTGGAGTTATTCACTTGCCACTATGCATGTGTCACGGCGCTATCAACATAACACGACAAATGGGGCCTTTTCTGCCTAATGGAAGGAATCATGGTCCCAACCATCTTTTTTTTCTCTTTTATATTTTCTTTCATAAAGTACCCCACCTCACCAAACCATTAATTACGTGAACCATGATCCTTAGATTATATATTATTATGGTATTATTAATCTATTGGATTAGGTTATGACAATTCAGTTTATTTTACTATGTAATAGTATAATCTACAATCGATTACGTTTTCCCATTTTTTTATCTTTTTTTCTTCTTCTTGGTTGTGGCCTTGTGGGGTTTGCTTTACTTGGAATTGATTTGTTTAATGCATTTTAGGTTAACAATTTAAATATAAGACGTCTTGGTACGTCTACATGACGTGTGATTTTCATAATATTATGCAGTAATTAGTTTAGTTTAGTTTTGTATTCATTAGCTTGTCTTTAAAGTAAGTGTATGAGAACAAAATTTTGTAATGAGTTTTGAGTATCTCATGTACTAACACTAATAAATTTGTCTATAAAAAGTCTTAGAAAATGATGTTGATGAGATTTAAGAATGATTTATATACAAAGAAAAATGTTCTATAATATAATTAGGTAATATATAGAGAAGACAAGTTTTAGAAATATAAGCTCACTATTAAATATTACTGAAGTTTACTTTTTTTCTGAGAAAAAAATGTGGGGTTTTTTTTTAAAGAAGAAAAAAATATGGGTTGAAAATAATAAAAGTATACTCTACATATTATGTGGTGTAGGTTATAGAGGGGGGCTATGGTAAAGGAAAATTCAAACTGCAAAAGATATGAAAGTTTGAATTTTCTTTTGTTTTGGTGGGTAGTCTATTTATATACTGCATATTTTTGCGGCAACCGTAGCCTATAGTACTATTTTTCCTAATAATTATAGAAGCAAATAAATGTCTCCAACTGCCAAAAAAGTTTATAATAAATTTGAAGGTTTTTTTATCGTGTTAATTGAGTAAAAGTAACTTGTCTTCATTAGGAGTAAAATGTTGAAGTTTATGGTTGTGCACAATATACTCACCTCTTAAAATATGGTGGATGGCTTCAAAGTTAGTTTGGAAGTATATATGGTCCTTATTTATTTATAAGAATATGTTGGTTTTTTTTTTTTTTTAAAAAAAAAATTTTTTTAGTGTTTTAAGATATGAGGTTGTCTAGTATGAACCCGATCCATAGGCAGATCCTATTATTTTTAATAAATTTTGATGAAATAATATTTTTGTTCTCAGTTTTTTGTTAGAATTTTTTTTATTAAAAAGGATAAATGTTCACATTTAAACTATTTGTGAAAGGTTCATATACTCACCTCTTAAAATATAGCTTAATTTTGAGATATATTTTTTGGGTGCAAAATCATCTTAGTTAAGATGCCAAATGATAGAATAATACTAGTATAAAAATTTAAAAAATATTATTACTTTTTATTAAGATGCCAAACAATATATTATAAAATAAACCCACTTTGTAGTATAAGTAGTGCCGCAATGGAACTAAAAATAGTAAACAATACATGTCTCGTTAGAAAATTAGCTAAAGAAGAAGAAAAAGAACCATGTATTACAAAGTATTAAAACCAAGACAAGTTAAAGGGTTGGACCACCGCGAATGAAAGTCGTTGAAAGAATGAAAGTTCTGCAATTTCAGCCATCATTAAGAGGGAAGATTGATATAGTTCAATAATTGATCCAACGTTAACTCTTTGTTTTGAAAAATCTTTGCATTGCGCTCCTTCCAAACAATTCAAAGAGTAGCCAACCATACAACTTGAATTCAACACAAATTGCTTTCCTGAAACCAATTGAACATCCGAATTGGACCGCATGCTCCAAAATATTAGTTGGGTTAAGAATTGAAATACCCAACCAATGATTAATTAAATGTCAAATACTGCCAAAAAACTTGCACCCTAAAAACAAATGATTACTTGATTCTTCCTTTCCGCAACCTCAATCGCAGGTAGTTCCTCCATGAAATCACCACCCCACGACAAGATAAATTGTCTTTATAATCATATTGTTAAAAAGTCTTTAAGCAAAAAGTGACACCTTCATAGGCACTGCTTTGTTCCACATGATGTTAGAATGCGCACCAATTATGGTTGTTCATTTCGAGAAATTATGTGATAATCATCTTTTACTCAGGAGAGTTAGGCAACCAAACTCATCGATCAACAACATTAACCTGAATAGAAATGCTATATGACAAAGAAATGTACATTCACCCAACTGCTCCTCCTCCCAGCAAAAAGACGCCTTCTCCACTGTCATCCTAACTCATCCACCCCCACCCTTACCTCCTCTTCTCTGCTATGGTAACCCCTCTATCAATACATAATTCAAATGGACGCCTAAATAAAAAACGCAAGCATCACCACCCAACCAAGGGTTACACCAAAAAGACGTGTCATTGCCAACTATTCGACCCACACTCTTCTTAAACCAAATCACCTCGCCACCCTCATTCTCTTCCTTAATATCAAATAAATTCTTCCATACAAAACTTATTTGCCTCGCCATTCAAGACTTTTGATAATATACATAGATAAATATATTTGGTCCAATACCGTTAATATTTTTTAAATTGATTGGACTAACTTGATATATGGACAAAAGTAAATAAGAATTTATTTTAATCTTTCAATAATTTTTGTACTTGAACATCTCTAAATTTTCCACATCTATTTAATATATATTTTTTTGTTTTATTTCTCTCTTCTATCATATGATCAATATATATCACATTTATTGTCTCTATTTTTTTCTCTCTCTCATGGTGTCATTGGGTGTGTTTGACTATCCACCAAACAATTTCCAACTTTAAATTAAGTGTAAAAGCCTTGGTGCATTTTTGCCAAAATAAAATACCAAAAATGGAAAGAAAAAAAGAAATCGCATTTGCTTAAACACCAACCAGATGTGCACATTTATTGTACACGATATGGTTGCATTCACACCAATATGTTTTTACATAAAAGACCATTGTAATGGATATAAATAAATAGGGTCCAAACCAACACTTTTAATAATAAAAACCACACATTCTATTGTTTCTAGTTACCTCTCTTCCACTTCATTCACTTTTCTTCTTTCTTTCTTTCTTTCTCTTTCTTTAATTATGGAACCAAACACCAAACCAAACATGTTAGAACAACATAACAATCTTTCAACTCTTCTGAATGCTAGAACCCTAGGATCAGGAACAGAAACTATAGTTTTTGCTCATGGTTATGGAACAGACCAATCAATATGGGACAAAATCACACCTTATTTTACTGAAAAAAACTATAGAGTTGTTCTATTTGATTGGCCTTTTTCTGGTGCTATTAAAGATCAAAATCTTTATGACCCTTCAAAGTATTCTTCTTTAGAAGCTTTTGCAGATGACTTGATCAGTTTATTGGATCAAATGAAGCTTAAAGGTGTTACCTTTGTTGGTCATTCCATGTCTGGTATGATAAGTTGCTTAGCTTCCATTAAAAGACCTCAACTTTTCAAGAGGCTTATTCTTGTTGGTGCTTCCCCAAGGTATATTGTTATATACTCTTTTAAAAATAGTAATATATTTTTCATGTTTTTTTTTTCTTCTATAAAATTCTATGTTCTTTGTTATTTTTTTACTTTTAAAAAAATTTGGAGAATGATAAATTATTATTAATAGCGGTGACACTAATTTTTATTTTACAACTGTCTCGTATGAAAGATTTAAGTTGTCTCTTAAAGTTTACTTTTATCGTTAAATTAAGACCTCATGAATTGTGTTCTTTGTTTGTTATTGTTACTTGGATAGTTAATTTAAAATTCACATAATTATTATTTTTTTTCATTTGATTTGATTAAAAAGGTTCCTCCTTTTCTCCTCTGAAATATACAGTTATTGTTTTCTAGGATGATTTTAATATTTAATAGTTTTCTTGATTTTTCCTTCTTTCTCTATTTTATGCAAAGTATTTTTCCTTTGTTGTTTTCTAACATGCATATAATATTCCCTTTCTTAACATTTGTCCTTTTTTTTGTACTTATTATTTGTCTCACTAATTTCGTTATCTATGTATTTTAATTTAATTTAGCATTGAAATGAAATGGTATTTATGAAATGCTTCCTTGTAGTATTATAAATAAAATAAAAAATCCTTGTAGTACCATTGTATATTAGTTTAAATTTTAGGGAATTGGAATAGTTTCTTCCCAAAATACTGCCTAGGACTTCCATCCCTATAAGAATATTAGTATATTGTATATAGTTGTGATGGAGAAAAGACAAGACCTCATGCCAAATGAACTAGGCCACTTGTAATAGTCTATATAAGATAAGGATATATATAGATCATACCCCAACCAAAGTATTTTCCTTTATACTAAATCTCTAGTTTAGCAACTGTAAAAACAAATCATAATTTTTTTAAGGAAAAAAATCATTAATTTAGATCTTCAAATTATAGGTATAAAATAATTTATTATACCTGAAATTAATACAATTTAAAATACTCTTCAAGTTAATTCTTTTGAGTGAGTTAGTTTAGTCACTGAAATATTTTTTTAAAGGTAGTTACTGAAATATTGTTATTTAAAAAGTAATTTAAAATTTCATTAAACTCAAAGATCAAGTATCTTTTTGGTGGTGTTCGAAGTTCGAGTTCTGAACATCTTCTTGTGATTTTAGTGGCTAAATTTTTAATAGAGTTACTTTTCTGTATTGAAATGAACCAACCAAAACATATGGTGTCAGTGGGATTGGGTGAGAGGGGAGACAAAATGTCTATGTACTCTTGTTCTATGTTGTGATTCCTTTTTAAGGTGAGTTTGATGCGGCTGGTTCTCTCATCCATAACAATTAATGAATAAAATAAGCAAATGGTGGTTGCAATGTCTAACTCAATAGATAATGTTAAGATCGTTAGGTTAAAGATTTTTCGTAGTTATCTAAGTTCGAAATCAAAATCTATTTTTATGTGTGAAAGTTTTTATTTGATGTTTGTAACTTCGTCTACCGACAAAAAATATAATATATAGAGTGTTCCACATGCTCTAACTAACAAATAAAAATAACAAAACTTCATTTTCATTTCCCCACTTACATCACTATAATTATTTCGTCACAAACTTTTGATAAAATCTGATTGGAAGATTCCTCCTTTTGAAATTTGAACCACCAATTAGACGGCTAAGACATTTCCTTGTATAAATCCAAAGAGATTTCTTCCACATATTTATGATTATTTATGTTTCATACCCAACAAAAAGAACCTTTTAGGTACAGCTAGGAAAGATCATGTTCTCTTGTATGATTTGAGAAAAAAAATATTAAAAATAGAGATGTCAACTTTTGGTGTCATTAAAAACCTTTGGTGTCATGAAAACCGATTTCTCTAAGATAGACACATTTCACATGATTATAAATGTTAATTTAGTACAAATTATATATTTTTATATGTATAAAGTATGTATACTCATTTTTAAGTCAGGATCTGTTCACACTTGACATCAGAAGATAAATTTAGCATACTCATATCTTCAATAATTCATTATAGAAGATAAATTAAATCAATTAATCTAACCTTTGAATCATCTTATATTGTGTTGATGATCATATATGCAAAACTTCAAACAATTTAGATATTTGTTTGTATGTTTTAATAATAGATAGATAATTACATCTTTTAAATAAAGTATTATATGTTAAAATAAAATGATGTGATGGAATATTATTTATTTTTTCAATAATTTACTCGAACCAAAGATGTTTAATAACTTTTAATATTTAACATTTTTAAATTCTCAAGGATAAAATTTTAATGTTTCTAACATATTGACAATATAATATACAGATATATAAATACAGATGACTATGAGGGAGGATTTACAAGCTCAGATATTGAGAATTTATTGAAGAACATAGAATCCAACTATGAAAATTGGATTTCTTATTTCTCCACAAATGTAGTGGATCCAAATGATGAACCATCATTGAACAAATTCAGAGAGTGTTTGAAAAAAATGAGAAATGAAGTTCCATTGTCCTTAGCCAAGACAGTGTTTTGCCATGACTATAGAGATATACTTGAGAAAGTTGAAACTCCATGCACAATTATTCAAACCTCTAATGACATGGTTGTTCCATATAGTGTAGCTCTTTACATGGAGAAGAAAATTAAAGGGAAAGTTACATTGGAGGTAATTGACACTTTTGGACATTTTCCTCAACTAACTGCTCCACTTCAGCTAGTTGATGTGCTTAAGGGTGTTTTAGGGTTTGATCACTTCCCTTGAACTTTAGCTATGTTTAGTTTTGTATGTGTAGAGTTGTTTTCAATTTCATTCCTTTTGTCACATTTAATTTTACTTGTTTGTAAAATTTATGTGTAGTATAATTCTATGGCTTCTTAGTTATATTGTGAAAATAGTCACACTGACACACGAATTGAAGGTGAGTTTGGTATCTGCATGTGTTAATGTCTAACATCAACATATGTGGTTACATTCAATTATCAATGTTGATCAATTAGTGTATGGTGTCCATGTTTGTATGAATGCTTCATAGATGAGTGGTATGTGTTAATTAATAGTTGTATGTACTTTTTTTTTCCATTTCAGGTGGACATGAATCTTAACATTGGTATCTTTTATTTTTCTTTCAAGAAATTTGTTATTGGTGGAATGATAAATAAATAAATAAATATATGAAAAATGATTTGGAATTTGGACCATAGTTTTGTCTACATTTTTAAAGTGGTTACAAATTGCAACTAGAATGTCAAACCGCCGTAATTAATTATGATAGCATGAAATCTATAATGTCAAAGATTTTGCTCTTCTTTGAACAAAATATTTAATGTTCCATAAGATCCTTTCTCACCAATTGACAAAAAAGGCCAAAAAATATGTATCGAAGTTGATGGTGATAAAGACTATTAAATTAACCATTTTTATATACCACTACTTAAGATAATCTCTCTTTGAAGTTTTGAACTTTTTATGCATTAGTGACAACAATCAGGTTTATTCCACTAAATAGGGTCGATTAGGAAGCCATTATTCCACTAAATAAGATCGACTAAAAAGTCAATGATCACGATAGCACAATTTAGTTTGAAAAATTGCATCTTGCGAATGGACTTCAAAAACTTGCTTAACTAGAATCAACCTGAAGCTTTCAACTTCTCCATATGATATTTCTATTTAACAAGTTATAACAAAGAGTGATCAAGACACTAGACTAAAATTAGAATAGCATTTTCAAAAGGCTTGCTTTTCTTGCCTTCATTTTTTAATGTATATTTTTTGTGGAAGTTTTAAATCATAGCAAAATAGCATCAATAAGCATGTTCAATTTTAACTTTCAATTAATTTGACAATGAATGAATACTTGACTAGTTTATTTAAAATTTGTTACGATGAAATTTATTTTGTAACATGAAATGATTTATCTTGACATGGAATGAGGGCAAAATTTGCCTTGGACGAAAACAATGAATTTTGACTTAATATGCTTCTCTAGAAGAGAAGTAGAGTAGAAATAACACACAAAACTTTAATAGCATCTGTAGAGATTTACATGGTTTACATTGTAATGGCCGGTGGCGGAGCTAGATTTTTTTTTTTTATAAATCACCAAAATAAACTGATATATAAACACAAAATTTATCTTGTAATGAGCATTAAGCACAAGGTTGATCATCACAAAATTGAACTAAATAACTTCAAAAATTTAAACAATCTCCAACGTGTTTCAAGTAGCTTGAAAGTGTGGCTCTAACATGTACTAAGAGTGAGAAGATGGTGAATCACAATGTAATTTTTTTTAAATCAAGGGTATTTTAGTAATTTTCACATGAGCCCTAACACGGCTCTGCCACTCGTAATGGCTGAATAATAGATTTTGCTTCTGTACATAAAAAAGTCTCACATTGTTTGAAAATTAAGTTTGAAATAGTTTATTAACAAACACCTTTTTCAATCCAGGGCAAAATTAGGAGGGCTTCCACAGAATAGACGATACCTCTCAGAGTGTTTATAAACTTTCACTATCCTCGACCTACTAGGGTGCCTTTTAACTAAGAAAAAAACACTGCGATTGCTTATAGAAGAGCCAAAACGGACAATATCTTAAAAAATGGTGTGACAAATTTGATATTAGAATAAATTTCAAATGTTTTAAATAAATATATAAATTTATTCAGGCTTTGTTTGAGAGTTTTGAGGGGAGGGGAAGGAAAGACTCGGGGAGGGGGGGAATATTATTTTTTAAGAATATTATAACAACATATATTAAATTTGAAGAATTCATATAAACCCACCCCTCACTCCAAAAAAAAAAACTCTCCTCAAATACAATTTTTTAGTTCCCCAAATGAGGAGGGTTTTATATTTTGAAGAAAAATAAGTCCTCCAAAGTCTCTCATTCCAATGTCCTCTATTTCTTCCACGTACTCATTCCTTTTTTTCCAAACATTTCCTTCCTTTCCCATCCAAACTCGCAAACAAAGCCTTAAAGTAAAGAAATCTCTTCTCAAGCAAACTTTCGGTTAGCAGAAATAGGGCACAATAGTAACAAGTCATTTTGGTCCTTCAATATATAAAATGTCGTCGCTATATTTTATAAATATATTGAAATTACACGCTCATCGCTAATGTTTCTTTTTTTTAAATAATTTTATAAACTTAATTGAAAAAAAAAACACATTTGAGGACTATCTAAAAACAAATTTGAGGACCATAATAATTGTTAAAAGAGACATAAGAATGTGTTTGTACTTTCATACATTCAAGTAGTGACACCAACTTGCACATTTACATTTAGGTACTAAGTTGTTTACCTTAATTGTTTTCTCTAAGGAAGCAAAACAAGACAAAAAAGAGATGTAATTAAGGTAAGAACTCACATGACAGAACCACGATTTCAATGTTGGACTTTATGGAAGTATCCTTGAAGATAAGAACATCGTCCCACGTGAGTGTGCACGTTGCATGTCACTCCCATCATTTCAGTTAAGCTGTGTTGTTTTGAATTATTCAGTTCAGTTACACATGTTCAACACAACATGAATTCCATTCTTATATAGTACCTTATCTAATTAGTACATAGAAGCTGTGGCACGATATTTGTGCTATGCGTTGATCATTACCTTAATCCTTATCATTAAATAAATCATGTAAAATAAGGGTATTGAAAGAAAGGTATTGAATTTGTTTTTAGGGAAGGTATTGAATTTTTTTTTTTTTTAGGGAGTATTTGAATTTGTTAATGATTGGTATTATTGTTTTTAGATATACTAGACTTTTGACACGTGCGACGCACGGGTCTTGTCGACTATAATAGAGACCAATGAATAATTTTT
>Ga0228711_1006122_pt1 | contig 18039 bp, 8 predicted proteins | sample MedpolnodulmetaG_2_FD_177996 | JGI IMG/M metagenome (GOLD analysis project Ga0228711, IMG submission 177996) | Root nodule microbial communities from Medicago polymorpha collected in Santa Monica, California, United States - brown nodules | ecosystem: Host-associated > Plants > Roots > Nodule...
ATATATTATATATATATACTATCCATTATCTTCATCCCCAAGCAAATGATCTAAGAATTGTGTAAAAAGTCTACCTAAAAATAATTAAAATTTATATTGGAAGTTTTAACCAAAAAAAAAAAAAAATTATATTGGAAGTTTCGTTGTGATTGTTTTTAAACTTAAAAAAAGCAAACTAATTACTTTGTCAACTAATATAATGATAGCTTTCTTACTAATATTATATTAGCAAAGGGACAAGTATTAATATATTATGCATCTAATTACTTTGTCAACTAATATAATGATAGCTTTCTTACTAATATAATAACAATAACACTAATTGTCATATCACAATTTTCTCGTATAAGATTTGAATTTTGTCTCTTAAAATTACAAAATCAAACTATAACCATTCATCTAAATTACAAAATCAAACTCTAACAGATAAACTACATTTGTTGAACAACTAATAGAATGATAAAATAATATTACAGTCATGTAATTCCATTGAAAAATATATAATTAACAAAATACATTGGACATGAAAACAAATCGGCGGCTAACGTATTTAAGCATTCTAAATTATTTAATTATGTTTATTAACGGTTGCCATGTGTCAGTTAGAGGAGTTAACTGTTTAGGCTCATTCTCTAGTATTTGTCATGACAGTTAATTCAGTTAGAGGAGTTGACTGTTTTCTGTTTTAGTTTTTGCTCACTATAAAACAATGTAATCATGTTTTGATTAATAAGATTTCTACATTTGTTTCTGAGCATAACAATTTGATGAGATCTTTTGAGATTACTTTCCTCTTCCTGCTTTATAGTGTTGCTGTCTGAAACCTTAACCTAGCATATAAGAGAAGAGAAAAGTGAAGGCTATTAGTGAAGGAATTCAAATATAGTTTTTCTTTAAAAGCATAATTGATGAATATATTTACCATAAAGGTTTTTGATGCATCTACATGTGTATGATAAGATGTTTGAATCATCGCAATGAAATATTTCACGGTTTTTGTCCTTCTACCATAAAGGACTTCTGAATCACATACACCACACACGACACTAACATGTTAAGTGGATCATATTTTAGGAAAATGAGTTAATTTAATATAATAACAGGTGTGTGTCAGTGTCAAACAAAACGACTCAAGTCGTCAGTCTTATAGTGATCTAAGAGGTTTTCACTTAGTTGAAGTTTGAAAAAAAATAGCTAATGCGTTATAGTTATTCTCATTTATAATTGTCCCCGACTGGTTTGGCAATCCCTGTTAATTATCCAATTATATGTCCACTTTAACATTTACATCAATATGCTCACCATTGACTGAGGGTGTGATATGATGGAGACCTATGGCTATGGTGGAAGAAGAGTGAGAGAACTCAAGTGTGTGTCGTCTGACAGATACACTATGACTGCGTGAGTGAAGTGATTTAAGGTTTTTGTTTCTATTTTTATATGAAAGGAGCAATAAAGTGGTAATAAAATAATTTTCTACATTCGAGACGAGTTTGATTATAGGTTCAGGGTGGATACATATATCCCTATTACTCATCTCATATCCATGTTTTGATATTGGGGGAAAACCCAAACATGTGATAATTTTTCCCAGAACGACTTATAATTTTTTTTTTCACGATAAAGATTATTAGTTGTTAAACAACCATGAAAACCTGTACTTATAACTTTTTTTTAAGCAAAATAGAAATAAGATTAAAATGAAGAGGAAGTACAAGACTGGGGGGCATAGACATGACCCTGTAAATCACAAAGAAACAACCTCTAGGAGGTAAAAAGAAAAACTAAAAACACCAACTACCACAGACAATCCAGCGCACTCACGTGTGGACGCGAAACTGAATTGCAAAAAAACATAGAGCTAGTGTTTAGAGCATCTAAATAAGCGTATGAATCATCTGCCAACATAGAAACGATTCAAGTTTCAACAACTCCCTAAACAACAAGTCATAAACGCCCTTTTGGGCTGAACCAATCCAATCGTTGTCCAGATCGAGGGATGAACAAACAACAAAATTTCAACATAGTCCACCGACGGGGCATGAAGCCACTGCATCAGATACAGTTGTACGAAGAATGACAACTATTGTCAACACGGAGCATCTACGCACCTATCCCTTTCGAGCAACACAAGATTTGTTGAATCCAGATCGTGGGATGCATCCAACAAATCCAAGCACCAATGAATAGAACTTTAGAACCCAGATCCTAAATCTAGTAAAAACCAGATAAAATATTTTCAAACAGAGTCACATAATCCGGAACGAAACCGCACCCATCCTCAACTTCCTGAAACAAAACAAAAAATAAAAGAAAACAAAACAAAAACAACGGCGACCAAGGAAATCATTGCTGAAAAACTAAGCATACACAGACCGGTGCGCCGCCAAAAACAGTGTCGGGCTTCCTTGGAGAAAACTATTATGCGAAGAGGCAAAACATACACAAAAAAACCCCTAATCTCTTTCCGACGCGGAGGAAGCAATCTGAGCTCTAGAATCTTCAGATCTGAACCAAATCCATAGAATCAAAGCAACAAAAATACAACCATGTGCCAGCCAGAAACGGACAACATCGTAACCAACACAACACCAAACCTACAAACCAACGAAAACGACGACGAAAGAGGAGAGAGACGTCAGATGAAGGGTCGCTCGAGGACAAAGGGAAGAACAGTGGTGCGGCCATGAAGATATCGCACCACCATAGCGAGCATCTACATCGATGTGGTTGTTGTTTGGATGTGAAGGGGAGGTGAGATTGGCGATGTAGGTGGACGGCGGTCAAAACGACTTATAATTTAAAACAAAGAAAGTTTTTTTTTTCCTTTTCAAATCAACATGCATTGTGAGATCTCTAATTAATATATCACATTATAATCTCTAATAATAAAAGTTAATATAGAGATCAATTTGAATAAAATTTCATAAATGTACGTATTTTTCACTTCGTAAAATTGAAATACTCAGATGGGGATGTTTTTTTTACTATGTACAAAATAAAAATATTGAGATAAGGCAGCCCAAAGTTTATTGAGATAAGGTAGTCCCTTTGATTAAACTTTTAGGCATATATCAAACACATTCTAATACTTCTCCTGTTGAATTGAAACTCGGCCTTTCATTTCTAACTTACGTAGGAGTAGCCAAGGAATGCTTCAAATTTAAACTTATTTCCAGCAACTGTAATTACCTCTTTCAATCACACATTTCTGATATAGTATTAACAACCCCTAGGCATGGCAATGGGGCGAGGTGGGACGGGTTTTACATTCCCCGTTCCCATACCCGATTTTCGCATACTTATCCGTTACCCTACCGATATCCAACGGGGATGAGAAATTGAACCCCATCCCCGTACCCGACGGGTTCGGGTATCCCCGCCCCATCACCGTCCCCGCATTGAATAAATTTTTTAAATAAAAATTATAAGTTTTTTTTGCAACCCTTAGAGAAATGTTGTAATTCATTATCCAGCAATATGCTCACTTTAACATTTGTTAGACTGATTGATTTAGTTGCTCTTTTAAATATCAATGGTAATTTTTATAACACGGAAATTATCAAACAAAATAACATGACATATCAACATAAAATAATTTTCTGCATTTAGGACGGGTTTGAGTATGGGTTCGGGGTGGGTACCTATATACTCGTTACCCGTGTTTTGAAATCGGAGAAAACCCAAACCCAAACCTGATCAAAACGGAGAAAACCCGTCAATTTGAGTTTGGTTCGGATGGGTAACCACAGGTATAGGTTTTGCTGCCATGCCCAAATCCCATCAAGTATTGCTCCAAAATGTAATGCTAATTTATATCAATCTAACGAAGAAAAAAAAATGCCAAGGAGCCGTAAGGGGGAATTATATCAGGGCTTGGTCAACAAACAAGAAAATGACACACGACGTTAAATTCTAATTTTAGTGTTTAGAAATTCATCCCTCACATAAAAAATCTGAGGTTTAAATTCCAGCCCCTATATATCGCAACATCCTTATCAAATGACAAATGAGTTATACTCACACAGATATTGTATTCATATTTTTACACATCAAGGAAACAACAATACATTTATTTTATCTTACAAACAACTTTATTTATGTGTGTATATATATTTGAATTATTCTTCAAATAGAGTTTTGAGATTGTAAGGGCCTGTGATACTTTGATTTCCACTCCACATATATTGGGAAATAATCCTACTACCACTTTCAGTAGGATGAGTAGAGTCAAAGAACAAATATTCAGAAGGATTTTCACACAACTCATAATCTTTCACTTCTCTTTTACCTCCACAACTGAAATATCCTCTGTAAGGTCCACTACCACAGCATGCCACTCCTGCTTCTTTCAAACCTTTTCATCATCAAATTAAGCCACAAATTTTAGAACCAGATAAATATAAAGAACTATAACAGTAACATTTTACTTCTATTACATTGTTCAATATTTATTTTAGTAAATTATACCTATATTACAAAACTCACTATTGAATTGAAAACTAATATCATATAAGTTAAAAGTTATGCACCTATGTCATAAAATAAGAAAAAATAATAATTTAATTCATAACTACTATTAAAGTCATTCATTGTCCTCGTGAGCTTAACTCAGTTGATAAGGACAATGCATAATATATGTAAGGTCGGGGGTTCGAACCCGACCACCACAAAAAAAAAATTCATTCATTTAATTGGTGTTGTAAAAAAAAAATTCATACCGTAAAACTTTTTGCATTTTTTGACAATTTTTTTTTACATTGATAGTACATACAAATTAAACTCAAAATAATTATATGCGTAAAAAAGTTTTTGAACGGTGTATAAATACTCAATTTTAGAAATAAACAATGCTAAAAATAAATATGTCATAACCTACCAAATTTGGAAGGGTTGTTTATGACTTCAAAAAATAGATCATAGAGATCAAAATATGAATATTTAAATCCTTTGATCTGTTTCGTTAAATCCTCAAGTTCCACTGATAGTTTAGTGTTGTGCACTTTGGCAAGTGCTGAAAACTCTTCAATGCAAGAACCTGATTTAGTTCCATTTACAAATGCCTTGATGGTTGGAGAACAACCAAGAGATGGTTGGTTAAGAATCCCAAATTTCCTCCCTCCAATCTTATGTATTCCCTGAAATTAAATATTGGAATGAATTAGATACATAAATAATTAGAATAGTAGAAGATTTAGGCCATGTTTGAATAAACAAATTTGGACCGTCAATATATTCCTAAGGGTCTAAAAGCCCTCTAGAAAGGCTTAGGCGTCCTTCAGAAGGACTCCGGAAGCCTAGGCGAACCCTTCCAAAGGCGCCGTCTTAACCGGCTTCTAGAAGCATCTAGAATCGGATAAAAAGACCTAAAAACCCAGCTTGCTTAGGGCTTAAGTCACGCTAAAACAAGCCCACAGAGGGCAATAAATACCACATTTGAGATCATTCTCAAGGCATCTCATAAACAGTCTAAACCTTAGATACGATTATTGTACTCCTTGTTGTTGGACAGTCTCGATGGAAGCCTGTAGGGCTTTGTTTCTTTCTATCAATTGTGTGATTCAGGTCTTCATAGTTTCGACTGCATTCTGATCAGTTTCGGTCATCCTGGCTATGAAGGTGTTTCTAAATCGCTAGAGGTGCAATTCAGGGTTATTTTCTGGGTGTTGTTAGGGGTTTCCAAATCACGATCTACGACTCAGAAGAGTGGTCTTGGTTAGTTTTATATATGTACTTGCAGGCGTACAATATATATATCATGCTTGTTTCACTCGATATATTTTGTGGTAACAAAAAAAATTCATGTTTGTTACACTATTTTGAATAAATAATTTGAGGTTCTTAGTTATCGTGATTTTTTCGTGAACAGTTTGTTATATTTTTTTAATATTTCAATTTACTCTTATCTATTTGTTATATGTGTTATTTGTATTGAAAATTGAAGACAATTTTGGAAGGAGAAAGAGTTAGTCAAAAGAAGCGTGTTTGTTTCAAGTTTACCAAATTTATTCTTAGGAATAACATTCCTTGGAATATAAAGATGGGAAATTTATTCGAAGGTATTTAGAAAAAAGATGTTTGGTTAACATTATAATATTCCAAGGAATCTTAAAAATAGGGATTATAATAGGTAATTAGAGATAATTTTATTCCCATCTTCATGGGAACTTTATTCTCACCCTTTTCTTTGGGAAAACTCTTCTATTCCCAGGAATATTTTATACCCGGGAATAAAATTTAGTAAACTTGTAACAAACATAGACATATGTAATTTTATGATTTTATTCCTAGGAAACTACAAATATAACTTGAAACAAACACACCCCAAAAGAGACTATTATCTTTAGAGCAATGATATTTGAACAATCATTTGGTACAACTTTCATGATAACCTTCTTTTTGTCTCTTCTTTTTGGTCAAAAACAATGAAGAGAGAAAAAGGATGAGAGAGAGTAAGAATATAACGTGAGTATGAGAGAGAAAGTTGTCATAAAATGATTATACAAGTATCATTTCTCTTATCTTTATGCATAGTATAAATAAGTTGAAAGGAGATTATAGGTTGTTTTCATAACCAAGTGAACTTTATACGCACTTTGATCACAGTTGTAAGATTACCAACTACCATTGATACATATTTTTCATGAGTGTATAAGCTGGAATTTTCTGCAAAATAATCATTGCCTCCGATGTTAATCAAGTAAACAGCTTTGGCCAGCAGAGTTGTGGTTTCTTCATCTCCTAGTTTCTGCCTTAGTACTTTCTTAACATTCTTGAAATAAGTCAATTGTGTCTTTAGATCTATCACCTGGAAATATAAGAACACCGTATCATCAAACTCTCTTATACATAATCTTCAAATAATTTGTTGTCAGATAACTAAAGAACTCGGATCCGTTGGATTTAAAGTTACTATCATCTAAAGGACATCGTGTTTATAAAATTTTACATAAATCTAAAATCATTTTATATATCATTTAAAATATGTTAAATCTTGAACCACATTAACGTATTTAAGTGAGTTATAAAATGATTTGAGACATAAATTTTAATCCAATAGAGTGTTTTATAGTACATCTATCTAGGAAATTTATCAAACAATGTAACAGTAGTGTCTAAATACCACCTTGCAATCTTGATAATTTATAGTAGATAAAAAATTTCGGCTAAATTTTAGTTTTGATTCTCCATTTCTCACTCATGAAATGAGTTTCCTTTTTTAAAAGGGTCTTTAACTAATGTCCCGAAAACACCGGTTAACATTTCCCTTTTTAAAATGTAGTTTTTTTTTTTATCCCTTACTCGGATTTTTGGGTCTAAAAATGGTGATGTACCAAATTTTTTATTGACATAGCATAAAGCCTACTAATGTGAAATGATTAAAGTAAATATATAATATACAAATTTTATGTAAGCATGGCAATCAAGCGGAGTGTGGACGAGTTTTACCTTCTCTGTTCCTGATTTTCATACACTTACCTGTTACTTTACCCTTATTTAACGGAGATGAGAAATTGAATCTCATCTCTGTCCCCAACGGATTTGGGTATATCCCCCATCCTCGTACATGCATTGAATCAAATTTTTTTTAATAAAAAAAGAAATTTTTTTCAGGCCCGAAAGCAATGTTGTTGTAATACATTATTCAACAATATGTTCCCCTTAACATTTTTTGACCGAATGATTTGATTGCTTCTTTAAATATCAATGGCGATTTTTATAATACGGCAATTATCAAACATTCAGAGGCAGGTTTGAGTATGGGTTCAAGGTGGTATTTATATCTCTATTACCTGTTCCGTACCCATGTTTTGATATCTGGTAAAATACAAACGCATACCTAAACTCACTCAAAGGAGGGAAACTCATCAAACCAGAGTGGGTTCTGACGGATACCCACATATACGGATTTCACTGTCATGTTTAATTTGATGCCTTGTAAAAAAATGTTACATCACCATTTTTGGTTTTAAAATTCTTGGCGAGTAGGGATGGGAATAGGCTAGGCTGAGCTAGGCTTTGCAAGACCTAAGTCTGGCATGCGGCCTGTCATATGCTTACTTTTTAGGCCTGAGTCTGGCTTTCTGAAAGCCTGATTAGACCTACTAGCCTGTTTAAAAGCCTATTTCATACGAACATCTTTAAATAAGTAATGTGATCTAATGTTAAATAGATTAGCGAGCTAATAGATCAAGGATATTAAACTCTCTTTCGATATTTAACATGAAGTTTTAGAGAACTTTACTAAATATTATATCATATTTCAATTCTAATTTATAATAATACATTTAAATATGCAAAAAAAAAATAAAATGCAAACTAATAAGCTTAAATTACTTTAATGGTTGACAAATTTATAATTTAATTCAAAGTAGAGTATATAATATAAGGGTTAAATATGTTTTTAGTCCTTACATTTTGCGCCCCTTTGAAGAATAGTCCTTACGTTTCATTAAATGTTTTTAAAATCCTCACATTTTATCTCCGTTATCAAAATTTGTCCCTGCTGTTAATTCTCTAACAGAATGCTGATGTGGAAGTTAGTGGGTCTCAATTATTTTAAGGTTAAATATGTTTTTGGTCCCTACATTTTGCGTGACTTTGAAAAATAGTTCTTATATTTTAATAAATGATTTTAAAATCCCTAAAATAATAAGGACTGTTCTTCAAAGTCACGCAAAATGTAGGGACTAAAAACATATTTAACCCTAAAATAATTGGGACTCATTAACTGTCACATCAGCATTCAGTTAGAGAATTACCAACATGTACTAATTTTGATAACAGAGATAAAATGTGAGGATTTTAAAAACATTTAATGAAATGTAGGAACTATTCTTCAAAGGGGTGCAAAATGTAAGGACTAAAAACATATTTAACATGAAGTTTTAGAGAACTTTACTATATATTATATCATATTTCAATTCTAATTTATAATAATACATTTAAATATGCAAAAAAAAGTAATGTAAACTAATAAGCTTAAATTACTTTAATGGTTGACAAATTTATAATTTAATTCAAAGTAGAGTATATAATATAATAATCAATAATATTGTTCATATTTACCTAAGTAGGCCGGCCTAATAGGCTTAAAAAGTTTTTCTAATAGCATGTACCCTGACCTTTTAAGTTAAGTAGACTTCTAAAAAAGCCTAGGTCTTTCCTATTTAAGAAAAAAGTCTGACATGTCGTAGGCTCGATCATAGACCCCTGTAGGCCGACCTAACCTATTCCCATCTCTACGAGTGACCAAAAAATTGGAGGTTTTGTCGACAAGTAAAAGCACGGGCATAAATTGCAATTAAGCTAAAAATTAACAAGCACAACATCATTAAATTAAGTAATTAACAACATAAACAGACCAGTCCTTGATTGGTTTCTACTAAAGCACCAGCTCCAACCGATGCAAAATTGATTCCATTAATATATTGTTGAGAACCAGGAAATAGGTATGGTTGAATTAACGGCAACTTAGCATACTCAGCTGCAACAAATTAGTTATGAACAAGTTGTTAATTGGTATATATATAAATTGAAAAGCATTAAAGTAAAATTAATTAATTAACAAACAATGCCAATATAGGTTTTTGGATAAACAACTTAATGAAGCATTTATAGCATAAATGCTTCTATATAGGTGCTTATGTATGAGATAATTTTATAGCAAAAATTAAAATAAAGTCAAATGTTTGCAAATAAGTTATAATCGTTGTATTGATAAGTAGTTATGAAAATAAGTTAAGAACAACTTACGTCATAAGCTATTCCATATAACATCTCAAACAGTTTCACAAGCAGACACATATTCTTACCTATGAAATCTGGAACCACACGTCCATTAGAAATTCTACCAGATGGATACTTGAAGAAGGTTTCACCATATGGTGAGTAATTAGCCTGGTAATTAGTAGTTGTATTGATGTAATTATTGTTTCCAACATCAAATAATGAATCTCCAAATACGAATAATGCAACATGTTCTTTTGGTAGACATATTTTACCAAGGCACTGTGTTGGAATTAGGATTCCATAACTTACGAAGAAAATTAGGAAACAAAAATTGAAATTTTTGCTGGCCATCTAAGTTAAATTCTCAGAATAATCTTCGGATTCTTTTTCTTTTGGGTGATTAATACTCTTTGGATTCTATCAATATATATATATAGATATATATAACATTGGAAGTATGAGGTGTGCATTTTTTTCTTTAATACATGTAACTATCCATTATCTTCACCCCCAAGCAAATGATCTAAGAATTGTGTAAAAAGTCTAACTAAGAATAATTAAAATTTATATTGGAAATTCCGTTGTGATTGTTTTTAAATTTCGTTGGAAATTTACTTACTTTGTCAACTAATATAACGAAAATTATTGCCCTAACTAAGAATAATTTTTTTATTAATAACGATGACAATAATCACTACTAGAAAATTTGCTTTTTGCAATGGAAATTTGTGAGGAAACTCGTTGGAAATTTACTTACTTTGTGAACTAATTTGTTTATTAATAACGATGACATTTATGTTTGTCGAACTTTGTCCTTTAAAATTACAAAATCAAACTCTTATCCAGTATTTTTGAAAAGCTAATGGAATAATAAAATAATATTATAGTCAAGTAATTCCATTAAAAAATATACATTCAACGAAATTAATTGGACTTGAAAATAATTGATAACGAATCAAAGAAAGAAGCACAAAGATTATTTGAAATTGACATAGCGGAAGCAGAGCAGGTTCGAACCTGCAACGGTTAGAACCAGAAAAATCAATTATCATTCATTAGCTTGCAATGGTACATGATAGGAGTTTATATACAATTGGCTCCATGCCAGCTCATAATAACTACTTGAACTAACTAAATGAGAGTCAAATGTAAAATGAAATTACAATGAAATGTAAACTAGTTAGTAGGTAACTTGTGTTCCAAGCTAAGTTCCTTTGATTATTTCATCCTCTTTTTCTTCACATGTTAATAGTTAATATAGAGGTCAATTTAAACAAAATTTCATAAATGTATTTGTAGAGATCAATTTGAATAAAATTTCATTAATGTCTTGACAAAAAAAAAGAAAAAGAGACAATCATGTTTCTGTCCCTTGATAAAAACTTACTCCGAAATAATAATATGATGTAATGCTAATAATTTTTTTTGTCAAGTAGCCTAGTGGTTATAATTCACATTTTTTAAGATGAATAAGTGAGGTGTCCGAGGTTCGAACCCCGGCCCATGCATATAACATTGCATGCCAACTGAACTATGCTCAAAGGGACATGTTAATATTCTATTTAATCTAACGGAAAGAGAAAATGCAAAGGAGCCGTGAGGAGGGAATATAAAAATGTTAAGGTTTGGCCAATAAACAAGAAAATGACACACTATACTATATTCTTATTTTTATTTTAGTCAAATAGTCCGGTAATTAGATATTCACCCCTTAGATAAATAAGTAGAGAATTTAAGATTCGAACTCCGACTTCTACGTATCACAATGTCTCTACCAATGAGATATTCTCAAGGAGACATTGTATTCTTATTTTTACACATCAAGAAAACAAATACATTTATGTTGTCTTATATACAAACAACTTTATTTGTGCGTGTGTATCTATGTATAGTTGAATTATTCTTCAAATAGAGCTTTGAGATTGTAAGGGCCAATGATACTTTGATTTCCACTCCACATTAATTGGGAAATAATCCTACTACCAGTCTCAGTAGGATGAGTAGAGTCAAAGAACAAATATTCAGAAGGATTTTCACACAACTCATAACCTTTCACTAGTCTTTTATCTCCACAACTGTAATTTCCATTGTAAGGGCCACTACCACAGCATGCCACCGCTCCTTCTTTCAAACCTTTATATCATCAAAATAAATTAAGCAACATATAATAGAACCAGATAAATATTGACATCAATGTAATATTTGGATATCATTATATTGTTCAATATGTTTTAATGAATAGTGAAAAAAAACGTTTTGATGAATATATATTTATATTACAAAAGTCATTGTTGAATCGTGTTGAAAATTGGCTTAAAATTGATGTTGAAGTTCGTCAAAAATCGTGGCACGATTTGAACAACTCATGGCACGATTTTGGTTCGCGTTTTTTTAGGCATGAAAGGAGCAAATCGTGGTGTGATTTTAAGGATCAGGTGTAGTACAATACTATGTACGAGCTCCAAATTGTAGCATGATCGAGGTAAATCGTGGCACGATTTTGCCTAGGTCTGAACACTATATAAGACTTTATTCTTCAATTTTTTAGTGGCTTCAAGAGAAGATCTTGAAAAACCAAAGGAGGTAACTTTATGGTCGATGGTCATTGGTAAGAGGTTCTTGGGTTTGGTAACACTTCATGTACACCTTGTATAGTGAGATCTCATTGAGAATGAATAAAAAAATGTCTTTATTGTTTTCTCTGAGGATTCATTGTGGGTTTGAGTGACTTGAAAAATGAGTAGAAATTAGGCTATGTTCTTTGTGAGCTTGTAAACTAATATCTTTTAACCTCTTTGTATAACTCTTATCATAGTGGATTGGAAAGCTGATATCTCTCCTAGATGTAAGATAAATTTGTCCGAAGTAAGTAAACAAATATTGGTGTGTTGTTTCTTTCTTCTTTCTTATCTTTGTGGTTTTGGTTATGTTTGTGGTGTTGCTTCATACTTAGATCTAAGTATGTTTGTTGTTGTTGTTTGAGATTAATTTACTCTTGATTATTCCTTCTTTTTGCTTCACACATCTAAGTTTATTGATGTGATTTTATTGTTCGAATTCACAACAAATCGATTATCATATATCCAACATCATGGCATAGTGGTAATTGCTGAAAGTATTTGCTTGCATGTCATGTTTTCGATTCTCCCAAACTCACTTTTTGTACCCAAAAAAAAAATCATTTAATATGTAATAAGATTCTCAAAAATCTGAGTGACATTGAATTTGGAACCTCTAGAGCTTGAAAAAGATAGAGTTTTCAAAAGGAATCCTATTCAAAAGATAGTGAATAGTGTACACGTTAGTCCTATTTATGAAACTCAATTACTTTATTTTTTTTGTGTCAAATAGTTTAGTGTACACCTTAGTCCTATTTATAATTTTACCGGTTAAAAATTCTTTATTAAAGTGTAACAATAATAAATAATGCATCCCTAAAAATCTCTAAAAACTGCATTCCTAAAAAAATGTCATTACTTACCATATTTGGTAGGGTTGCTTGAGGCGTCAAGAGTAAAATTAAAGAGATCGAATAATGAATATTTAAATCCTTTGATCTCTTTGGTTAACTTCTGAAGTTCCTCAGAAAGCATAGTGTTGTGCACTTGGGCTGGTGCTGAAAACTCTTCAAGGCAAGAACCTATTTTAGTCCCATTTACAAGAGCATTGACGAATGGAAAACAGCCTATAGATGGTGTGTTAAGAAGCCCAAATTTCCTCCCTCCAATCTCATGCACTCCCTGAAATTTTCATAAGATATTATCGAGAGTTTATAAAAATAAGCTGAAAACAAGTTATAGAAATGTCATGAGTTGTTTTGATAAATTCTTTTAAACGGTCTGACAAATATTTATACTGATCGATAAACTTAAATAAGTAAATCCAAACATGTCTTTATTATAACGAAATGAACTTTGATATTAAAAAAATATAGAAGTAAAGTGACTTTTACGTACTTTGATCCAAGTTGTAATATTACCAACCACCATTGATACATATTTTTCATGAGTGTATAAGCTGGAATTTTCTGCAAAATAATCATTGCCTGCGATGTTAATCAAGTAAACAGCTTTGGCCAACAGATTTGTGGTTTCTTCATCTCCTAACGTCTGCCTTAGTACGTTCTTGACATTCTTGAAATAAGTCAATTGTGTCTCTAAATCTATCACCTGGAAATATATAAACACCATAACATCAAACTCTCTTGTACACAAATTACGATTTATAAAATATAATTTTTGGTCCATCATTACTTTTGAATCAAAAAATTACGATGCACCGATTTTTTTATTTGATGTGACATAAAACTTAGTGATGTGGAATCATTCCGATGGATTTATATAATATATAAGGTCTTGTGTCTCGTAAAAAAATGTGACACATCACTATTTTTTAGTCCAAAAATCTTGGTGAGGGAACAAAAAGCTGGATTTTTAAAAGATTAGACCAATTTGGTTTGCAAGTGAAAACGCCGCCGGGGGACAAAACATGCAATTAAGTTAAAATTTAAACAATTGCAACATCATTAAATTAACAAATGAAACAGACCATTCCTTGATAGGTTTCTACTAAAGCCCCAGCTCCAGCAGATGCAAAATTGATTCCATTAATATATTGTTGAGAATCAGGAAATAGATATGGTTGAATTAATGGCAGCTTAGCATACTCAGCTGCAATAAATTAATTCTGATCAGATTTTGGATAAACAACTTAGTTAAGAACTTATAGCTTAAGTGCTTATGCATAAGATATCTTCATAAAAAAGAAGAAGAAGACAAATAAGTCAATCCAAACAGACATATATTTATTCTTACCAATAAAGTCTGGAATCACACGTCCATTAGAAAATCTACCAGTTGGAAACTTGAAAAAGGTTTCACCATATGGTGAGAAATTAGCTTGATAATCAGTAGTAGTATTGATGTAATTGTTGTTTCCAACATCAAATAATGAATCTCCAAATACAAATAATGCAACATGTTCTTTTGGTAGACATATATCACCAAGACACTGTGTTGGAATTAGCATTCCATAACTCAGGAAGAAAATTAGGAAACAAAAATTGAATTTTTTGCTGGCCATATCTAAGTTAATTTCTAAGAATTTAACATTCCATAACGGTATATATAATACATATTGGAAGTATGAGGCTTGCATCTATCCTTTAATGCATGTAAGTTGTAATTATCCAATCTTTTCATCACTAAGCAAATGGTCTAAGAATTGTGTAAAAAGTCTAACTAAAAACAATTAAAGTCTATATAGGAAATTTCGTTTTGATTGTTTTAAAACTTAAAAAAAGTCAGCAAGGGACAAATATTATGCATCTAATTAGTTTGTCAATTAAGATAATGATAAAATAATATTATAGTCCCTTTAAAAAAAAAACTTATAGTCAAGTCATTCCATTGTATTCAACAAAATTGATTGCACCTGAAAATAATTGAATGGGTCGGATAACAACATTTAAGCCTTTAATAATTAAGATAATGATAAAATAATATTATAGTCCCTTTAAAAAAAAAAAAACTTATAGTCAAGTCATTCCATTGTCTTCAACAAAATTGATTGCACCTGAAAATAATTGAATGGGTCGGATAACAACATTTAAGCCTTTAATAATTAGGTTGATCGGTATATTAGATTTGGAAATGCTAACTTATGCTCTTATGTATGTGTTAAGAATTTCATTAATAGAAATTATGTATTAGAAATTGTGTTAATTTATTGTTTAAAATGTCTAATATTAATTTTTTTTCAATAAATTTTTATCATTAATGGCACAAGTTAACATGACCCATTATATTTTATATTTAATGGAATATTTTCTAAGACAAAAACATCCCCTTAAAGGCAGATATCCTGGTTAGAATGGAACTAAGACTCTATGTCTCTAGAACATGACCTAATATTATAGAAAAGTATGCGGTCAAAAAAAGTTATAGACATGTCATTCCATTGTATTCAACAAAATTGATCGGATCTGAAAATGATTAAATGAGTCTGATAACAGCATTAAAACATTTGAAATTATTTAATTATGTCGATTAATATATTAGATTTTATATCTAATAATATTTTTTAAAATTAAAATAGGCATGAAAAAAACATCACCTTAAAGCAGAGATCCCATCTAGAATTAAGACTATAAAGAAGAAGAAGAATGAAGAAGAAAAACCAAAAGCATAATATTGAGAATGATAAAATGTTTGCACAAGAAATTGAAAGAAAAAAACTGTTAAATTGCGAATAAAATAGTTGAAATTAGAGTAAAATAAATAAAAATTACACAAAAACTTTGCATCCCTTTCGTATATAAGTATAATTTTTTTATTCTTTTTTTTATAAAAATTCATTGTGTTTACCCCTAAATATAACTATCATTTTAATTGATATCGCTAAATAGGCGATTCTGTTTAGGCGAGGAACCTCCCAACCAATGCAAGGTAAGGTGAAGGCTAGGACAACCGAGTTAGGGAACGTTGATTCTTTCTCAAGTCTATTGATTAATTAAGTATGTGGGTCTTTAGGATTTTAGACTGAGTCCACCCTTATTCGAACTACGCAATGATGCTTAAAACCAACCCTACATGTTTATAACGCTACTAATAGCAAGGAATGATGAAGAAGGAAACACGTTCGTGGAAGGGTTGTGCGCCAAGGATATTGCCAACGAATTATGTCGTGAAGGAGGAAGTTGATACCCGAACATAGGGAATCACGAACCCCTTATTGAGGAAAAACTAACGGTTTCCTACGGAATCAGCTGAGCGAGGCTAGATAATGTAGGTCGCGTCTTTAAGGATAGACTCACATGTAAATACTTGTTTTGGTCAATGTAGGTCTCATCCATGTCTCATCCTACCAATATCATCAGTAATATCTAGAACAGCCAACAAGAAAATATAAAATTATCAATCAAGCATTTTGTCAAACACTTAGGCTCAAAAACTAGATTCACATTCCTTAAAAAATTTGAATATCACATTTCACGTATTGAAATAAAAACAAAATTTGTACATAAACAATACTTAAATAAATCCTATTACAAATATTTATCTAATCAAACCCCAAAAAAAAACATCAATGACTAAACAACCAAAAACTTCAACTAAAACAAAATGAGAGAAAACTCACACTTACTTGTAGGGTTTTAGAAGAAATGTGACAACAAATATGATTTCTTTTACGTCGATTTATTGAAGATCAATGGTTGAATGAAGAATAGATCTTTTTTATCCCAAAGTTCAAGTTTATGAGTTTAAAAACAACTAAAACACATGACAAATTTCTTTTCTGTTGTGGTGTTATACCATGACTTATCTGAAGATAACTTTTGAAACCCACTTGGGTTGTTGGCTTCAGACCTTGGAGTATGTCCTTCTCAAGGTCTCAGGTTCAATTTTTCGTTGATGTCAATATTCGTAATTTAGTTTGGCTTCTTAAAAAAAAATCGACCGAATGGAACGTAACTTATGCTATCATAGTACAACTTTTGTTATTTTTCAAAAGGACAAATTTGGAAATTTGGAAGGTTTATGAGCTATTATGGGGCATAAAGAGAAAATTTCAAACTTTTTATGGCCTCCCAAGTTGGTGGGTTGAGGCCAAGCTTTGAAAGGCTGAATAAATTGATAAATATAATAGTGATTATGTTTAGACTATTTCTTTTCGAAAATTGTTTTTCTGACATTGATAACTCCACAATGACACAAGAAAATTACCCAAAAGCCCCCAGCGGTAGTTAACTACCGTTGGGCTAATCGGGAGCAGTTAACTGCCGCTGGTGTCAGCGGTAGTTAACTGTCGTTTTGTTCGTAGCATAAGAACACACAGAATCCAGCTTCCAGCCACTCTATCATCACCATCTCTCTCTAAAAATTCAAAATTTTCACTATCTCTCTCTCTCTAAAAAAAACTACCAAATCATCCAAAAAAAATTCCACTAAATCACAAGTAAGTTATCACTTATGCTATTGTCATAAATTTTAGTTAGTATATATGTTTATAATTTTAGTTGTAGTTTAATTTTTAAATTTTGATTTTTTTTTAATATAGTTATGTTGTAGATCTGAAATGCTATTAACAAATATTATGAATACTTGTTATAATGGAGTTATATTGCTTAAATTTATATTTTTTTCGAATTTTATAAATTTTGTAGGGTTTATTTAGGATTTTTAGGGTTTATGTAAAATTTTCACTACAAGTGTTTGATGAAATGTTTGAATGAGTTTTTCATTGATTATTTTTAATTTCTTATTGTGTAGATTTGAAACAATGGCCGGGTGGATCGACGTTCATGCA
>Ga0228711_1006127_pt1 | contig 18028 bp, 11 predicted proteins | sample MedpolnodulmetaG_2_FD_177996 | JGI IMG/M metagenome (GOLD analysis project Ga0228711, IMG submission 177996) | Root nodule microbial communities from Medicago polymorpha collected in Santa Monica, California, United States - brown nodules | ecosystem: Host-associated > Plants > Roots > Nodule...
AACAATATAATTTTTTTTTTTTTTTTTTGTTTTGCTTTGCTTCCAAAACAGTCGATGTGCATCTTATATAGGACCGGGGGGATGTATATAATAATAAATAATAAATGAATTTTATTGAAATTTTTCTATTTAATAATAAACAGTGGATGTCTCTAAACACTCTTCATCTTTGAAAAATGATAAAGGTCAAAAAATATGTTTTGTATATCGAGAGGTGTACTCGGACTTCATGGCCCCACATATGGGGTGTACGTGGGTCTGTTTGGGTTGTGTTTTGCTAAACTCAAAACCCAAACCATATAAGGTACTCCGGTTTGGGTGAGGTAAAATGTCCATCAATTATATTAATGAATGAGTTTGGGTAAAAACACTAATTTCTGGTTTTGTTTGGGTTGGGCAGTGGATTATCCAAATTATTTTTCTGTTTGTTTTTGTTATATTAAATAACTAAATGACGAGTCCTCATATGCTTTTTCTTTAAAATTGCTCAACTTTTTATCTTCTTAAAAAAATTATGTAACATATTTTCACTATATTTTAGCGTCATAAAATACTTACAACAAATTACAGTTGGATGATGTAAAATTGCATTAGCATCAAAATAACAATAAAGTGCAATATCATAATTTGGAACTCTAACATGTTTTGATTTTCAATTTAGAGGATGTGTTGTGTTGTGTCAATTTTAGAAAATATACTTGATTTTTGACCAAAATGTTTGTTATTCTCCTTCCTTCCTATGAAAATGAAGATGAAAATGAAAATAAAAATAAAAATATGGACATTGTTGGGTAAGTGAGTTTATTGGATTTGAGTCTGATTTTATCCAAAATCTATTATTTTTTAAAATTGATGTATACACATGTTATAAGGCTGAAAAACACAAGTAAAAGACAAAAATGTCCCCACAACAGTTAACTACCGAAATAAGAAAACCAGTTGCAGTTAACTTCCAAAATTACTTCGGCAGTTAACTGCCCGATAAAAAAAGGGAAAAAGAAAAAAAAAGCTCCTGAGCTCAAAACTACAATTTTTTTTACTTGATACATGAAGGGTGGTATTATATGTTATTACTCAAAGTTAGCAAATCAAAGTACTCGCGTGTAGTCAAACAATATGTTATCCGACATTTTATATTTGTCAGGCTATCCAATATGTTATTACTCAAATCTTTCACTTTCAACATTTTCAAAACACAAATTTGCTAACACGTGTAAATATATTCTTGCTGTTTGTGCATGTTTTATTGATAAGTTAGTGTAATATTTAAATGAGTTTTTTCTAATGTGTGTAAGATTGTGCATGATAAGGAATAATTAATGCTCCTATTTTTATTTAACATCTTCTACTTTTATTATTGTTCCTTTTTTTTTTCTTCTTGACGTTTTAGAGTTTTTTCTTTGAAACACAATTTTTTTTTCACATCAAACTCACTCTCATAACACATGCTACTTGCAAAAACATCAATATTTCAATGTAAAAATTGGTGAAGAGCCGGCTTATGTTACAGTGTTCAAAACTACGCTGTTCCAATGATTGCGTTTAAAATGACGGTGTCCAAATTAATAGCAATATAACCAAATTCAAAACAACGGTGTTCAAAATGGCCGTATTCAAATTGACAATAGAACCAAAATTCAAAATGACTGCGTTTAAAATGACGGTGTTCAAATTAATAGTAATATAACCAAATTCAAAACAACGGTGTTCAAAATGACCGTGTTCAAATTGACAATAAAACCAAAACTCAAAATGACGGCGTTTCAAATTGATAGCAATATAACCAAATTTAAAAAAACGGTGTTCAAATTGAAAATAGAACCAAAACTCAAATGACGGCGTACAAAATAACAGTAAAAAAAGTCATCCCAAGACTGATAAAACATATTCAGCCTGCAACAACAATTAACCAGTATAACAGGAAAAAAATAATTCCAAGATTACTAAAACATACTCAGCCTGATACTAAGAAGACTTTAGATAAAAAACAGGATTCAAATTTTGTTGTGCTTGATCTTCATTCTTCCTCTTCTTGGTGATTGTTGGCTGAACAAAACTTTCTTTGTCCGGACAAGTTGCAACATTGTGGCCCCTTCTCTTGCAAAAAGTACAACTTTTTGCTCTCTTTGACAATTCCATTCCTCCTTTTTTTTCCCCTTTTTTCATTGACAGTTAACTGCCGAAGTAGCCGATTCTTTTTTTCGACAGTTAACTGTCACGGGGCATTTTCGTCTTTTACTGGTGTTTTTCAGCCTTATAACATGTGTATACAACAATTTTCATTATTTTTTTTACAGGTTTCTCATTTTTTTCAAAACTATATACACCCAATCACCCAACGCAACCCACTTTTTTGCGTTGTTTTGGATGGATTTGACGGTTTTCTGGGGTTGATCCAACCCATATACACCCCTAGTCCCACATAGTGATAGCTAATCCACATAGATCATTCTTTCTTTTTTTTAAATAGTTTTATCAAAGTAAATGAAAAAAAAATCGGGGTCTAGAGCCTTAGAGTTACTGATCCGGGCCTTGCTATTTACATGAAAAAGTGAGCTCCATTGGAAATCGAAGGACTTCACTTGTGTGACATTAAGGAAGAAATGTTATTGACATTAGTCAATCCAATTGTAATACATAAGTTAATTCAATTATTTTTTCTCTCTGTCTCTCTCGCATATTTTTATGTTTAATAAAAAGGGAATAATTACTTAATTTAACATGCTTAAAGAGTGCATTGGAAATAATTACTTATAAAAGAAAATATATTTATAAAAGTTTATGTAATTAGTGCATTGGAAATTGAAAACTTTGACATTTTAAAAAAATACAATTACTTAATGAGAAATTCAACACACTCTCTTTGATTGGTTGAAATTCACATGGGACCCACCAAATTTATATGGGACCCACATGATTTGGTGGGACTCATGTGAATTTTAACCAATCAAAGAGAGTGTGTTGAAAAGTGTGTGTTAGAAGGTGTGTTGCTAGCATTTCTCTTACTTAATTTATCATGCTTAAAGAGTGTTTCAGGAGCATTCGTTAACAAGACCCTTAAAAATATTGTATTGTCACATGTCACACTTGAATTAGTCAATGTGCGATATTATGTCACACAAGCGCAATTCCTAAGTCGAGTGGAATGGGTGGCTTTTTCCAAGATTTTATATGACCAACTACAGTTTTTTCCTCTGTGTTCTAAGTCTCTTCCCAAACAATTATCAACAACTTCAACACAAATTCTTCCAAAATAAACTTCAACACATATTAAACGCAATGTATTGTATGATATAAATTGATTTTTTTGTTTAAACAACGTATCCGACCAAAAACAAACTAATATGATGGGACCAATTTCACCGTACATTATTGAGATCCATTTAACTGATCAGCATAAACTTTGACAAAGGGAAGATTCGAATAAATTGACATAAAAATGAAATCAAATAGAATACAGTGCATAAAAATGAAAATAAAATTCAGTCAATTACATTCTTCCAAGTCGAATTACATTTTACTTATTTGACTCACTTTCTTAGTTGATATTTATCATGCTAACAAATGTTCTAGGGTTATTTAAAAAAAAAATTTGTCTTGAAAACATTAAGTCAAATACTTGATAAAGTAGTAAAAACAACATTTTCTAACCCTCTAAAGTCATCTCTTGCCTTGTGTATGAGTAAGTGCGGGTGAGTGTTATCTACTACTACCTCTTATTTATAAGACTCCTTTATCAAAATTTGTTGTTTCTTTTTATAAGAACCTCTTTAAATATCAAGATGCATTAGTTAATTTTTCACAAAAATACCTCTAACTAAATGAAGAAATTTAATAGATCAATCATATATCTCTCTTAATAATTGAAAGATAATTTTGGAAAAAGAACGGTACATTGTTGACAAATTTAATTCAAAAATATTTTTCTTAATTCTTATGTTTTTATCAAAAGAATTTTATATATAAAGACAAAGTAGTATTATGGTCCAAATCAAAAGTAAACGCAACATATGATATAACTAGACTTTATTATGGTCCAAATCAATTATGGTCTTAATCATAGGTACCTTCATTTGTTTTTTCTCCAAGGGGGGACAAACAATCGAGAAAATCAAATAAAACACAATACATAAAATTAAAACAAAATTTACCCAATTGCATTCTCCTTTTTTTGATCAATCAATTACATTCTACTAAGCTGGCGGCACAGAGTATATAATAAATTCGTGCTTTTTTTTTCTTCATATAATTAAGCATTCTTCAATCTATACAGGCAAATCGACCTCTAAGTTGCAGCGGAATTTCGATATACCTTTCAAAATTCTGTTTGATTTTCTCTGACAGTACTTTGCTGGGTTGATATTTATAGAAGATGACAACAAATGTGAAAATAAGAACCCAAAAGACCAAATTGATCAGAGCAATGTTCCCTGAAATCAGTGTCAAGGCTAGAAAGGAAACAGCATACCCCAACAAGAGTAAGAGTGAAATTGGGAAAATTAGGATGTTGTAATTGTAAGAGAGTTTGGAGCACAAAAATAGAGTATAGTTTTGTGCTAATAGCTTCTCCCCATCATTTGTGCACTTCATTGCAACCATGGCTGCTAAAGTGGTGAACATTTTATAAAAGATTTCTGCCAAATCTTTGAACACTTCTTTATTATTCCTGTTTCACATGCATTCATCCAGGTATTCATGTCGGAACATTAGAACGAACATAAAGCCCAGTCAATTACATCTTCTAATCTGGTACATATATAATAGATTCATGCTTTTTTTTTACGCATATAATTAAGCGCTCTACAATCTACACCGGCAATCGACCTCTAAGTTGCAGTGGAGTTTTGATATACCTCTCAAAAATCTGTTTGATTTTCTCTGACAGTACTTTGATGAGTTCTGGTTGATACTTATTGAAGATGACAACAAAAGTGAAAACAGGGACCCACAAGACCAAATTGATCACAGCAATGCTCAGTGAAATCAGTATCAAAGCTAAGAAAGAAACAGCAGACCCCAACAAGAGTAAGAGTGAAATTGGGAAAGAAACATTGGGAATTGGATGTTGTAAGAGAGTTTGCAGCATCCAAGTCATGAAAAATGCCATAACCATGTACACACTTGCAGAGTATATAGTATAGTGTTGTGTGAAGAACTTCTCCCCAGAATGTGTGCACTTCACTGCAACCATGGTTGCTAAAGTGGTGAACATTTTATAAAAGATTTCTGCCAAATCTTTAAACACTTCTTTATTGCTGTTTCACATCCAAAACAAAGGTTGAGAAACATATAGGATTTGAACATAAATGCTAAAAAAGAATAAAAATCAATACAAGAGTAAGGTACTACTAGTACTGACCTTGAAACCGCATTTCTATCGGAGTTAGAGTCCATCTGAAGTGTTATTATTCCTCTTCTTTTTTTGCTTTATCGGAGTATCTTATATAGCAAGTCTTAGGTTTATCATTCGAGGTTTTTATAGCAAAGTCAAAGATGTCTTATTTTTTTGTGCTACAAAATTCCTTCGATTGGGCGTGTTTTGGATAAGTTTTTTGTACTGACCTTGAAACCGCATTTCTTTTTTTGCTTAAGTTTTTTGTACTGACCTTGAAACCGCATTTCTTATATAGCAAAGTCTTAGGTTACATTTATTGGTAGGTACATAATTCAAAGGATTATAACCATGTCCGACTAAGACTTTTTCTTAAAAACAAAATTTCTTTTTTGTCATTTCCTTCGATTTAACTAGTTGCAATCATGAAAAATACTTGCTTAAAAACAAAAAAAAAAAAATTGTCATTTCCTTCGATTGGACTAGTTGCAATCATGAAAAAAACATTCGTCATTTCCTTGCTTAAAAACATTCGTCATCTAATGAACATTCGTCTAATACTTGCTTAAAAACAAAAAAAAAAATTGTCATTTCACGATTGAACATTTTATTTAATTAATGTGCTATAGACTTGCTTTGTTTAATAGAAATGGAATCAAAGTGATTTAAAATAAAGACCTAATTTATCTATATTTTTTATTGATTTGGAAGGACGAGTGTCCTTTGCCTACGTACCCGTGAGGGATCAAAACCTCGTAGTTCGGGGTAAAAATTGACGTTTGATTGGTTGTGTGTTTTTTATTAGGTATTTTTTATGATAAAAGAAAATGACTTAAAATATGATTGAAGTTGATTGCAATTTTGATTTATGAAAGAAATAAAATAAACGGATCACTTGATTTTGGAATCAAGGTTTATTGAAAAATAATTTTTGTGATTTTTTGTTTGCATGTTTTCTGTTGTTTTTGAACAATAATAATTAAACTAAAAAGTAAAACTATCGGAGTAAGGAAATAAAAACGTAGGTACTTTGTGGTGACGATCACCACAAAGACCATTAACCTAAGCTAGAAACAAGATAAAAGGCATACATCCACGCACGCACACATGCACTACAACTATTACATCAAAGCCTATGGTACATGCTATAGCGGAAATAAATGACGGAAATAAATAGTTACATTTTTACCTAATTTACATTCTAAGTTCCGTACAAAAACGAATAAATTACATCAAAACTTAATATACAATCTAATGACATGCGGTAAAAATAAAAGACAATAGTTAAATGATGATGATAATGGCACATATAAATAAGATATGATGCGGAAAATAAAATGATAAGTAAAACGAAATGCATGACAAAGAGATGAAAATAACAAAAAAGTAACACAGGAGGGGGGTGCAGTCAATGATCAAAGGGGGGTGCATGGTAAAACAAAATAAGAAAAGAAAACAGTTGGGCCAAGGCATAAGAACCGAACCGGGTCGGTTTGTTGAGTAACTGGGTCGGCTTGTGGGCTAAAGTCATGGGTTTAAGGGATTGGGAATGGGCCGTCTGATCGATCAGACGACCTAGATTTCATCCTGGAAAGGAGGGTCAAAGGCTGCTGACCAATAATCAAAGGATAGAGGGCGCGTGGGTGCATGGTAAGACCGTACAGCCACGCGCATGCAATTAATGGGGTTTATAAATAGGAGGTGGGAGAAGTTTCTTTCATTTTCCCATAAGTCTTCTCTCTCTTCCTGTACTCTTCTCTCCCACGCTCTCTTTGGACATTCAAGGTGTTCATCACCTTTCTCCAGAAGACGGGTTCCGGCGGCGCAACCACGCCGGAACCCTAAACTTATTTTTTTTTAAATTCTTTTGTTCTATTCTCTTCCTTTCCTTCTTCTCTACCCTTATTTTCACTCAAAACTCCTAAACAACAGTTAAAACACCCCATATCTAAAGAACAAGAAGAAGAAAAAAAAAACTACCTTTTGTGGTTCTTCAAGGATCCGATTCAGTTTTGGCTGTGAGTTGAGCCTGATTTCGGTTTGCTTGACTGTGTCTGTTCCGGCTTGGCTCGAATCCGTCTTTGTTGATTGGATACGGTTGCGTCTTGAATCGTGGCTGGTTTACGTTGATGTTTTGGTGCTGTGTCGAAACTGTTGTTGTTTGATTATGTTACTGGTTTATATGACAGTCGCTGTCGATTCGGATTTTTAAGGGTTTATGAATTTGTTGTTGTACGATTCTGTTCCCTTGTTTCTGTGTTATGCAGGTTCTATTTATAGGGCAGGAATCATGGGTTAGGGTTTGTTGAGAGGAGCAGAAACTTGTGCTTGATTGCGGATTGGGACGAGAATTTGTTCCTGGATTTGTGTTGCAGATGAGGAACGCGTAACAGGCTCTTATATTATTTTGGACAAAAAATAAACAAAAAGGATAAAGAGTAAAAGTAAAAAAGAATAAGGTTCTTAATAAAAAATAAAATGACAAGAAATAAAGATTAAAATTAGAATAAATAAAATAAAATAAAATCTTCTTAAAAAAATAAGATGGAAATTAAAAATGAATAAAATTAAAATAAAGAGAGAAGATGGCCTGACTCGGAATCAAATATGAGGTATTTTAAAATACCTCTTTGCCGAATTTTTTACTAAAAAGTCAAAGACCGATCAGGGTCGAGCGACGCGTGTCAATGGGACCTTAGGTCAAAAAATGGGGTATGACACATGTTATAATCCGAAATATGTCAAACTTTCCAAAAGACCATTTCAAAGACGAATTACTGTGTATAAATTAATACATTTTAAATTATATAATCCGAATTGTGTCAACACAAAAATATAAGTTGTGTTGATTAGTAACACTTTTTTTTGGTAAATCGAAGAATCTAGATTAATTTAAATATGCATCAAAACATAACATGTAGTACAAAAAGATTAATGAAAACGTATGAAACAACACAAATTAAACAAAGTACCACCAATATTCAAAGGTTACGTCAACATATTCAAACATAAATTATCCAAATGTTATATAAGTCGAAAAATCATAAAACTATTGGGTAGCAGCACCACTCCTACGCCTTCGACAATAGATCATCTATCCTTGAATCTCTTGCAGAATCTCCTCCAAACTCAGTCAAGTCAGACTTCTCAACATCGCCCATGATACTTCTGATATTGTCTTTGATGCACCCTAAATGAGCTAATGTGTAGGTGTTGGCGGTCTCCCTGCTCCTCAGCAACAACCTCATCAAGGACCTCCTACTTAGGTGGCCTCGGAGCATATACATTGTATTTAAAAAATATGAGTGATAGAAAAAGTCATACATATATAGAGTGATTTGAAATTTTTATATTATGCAAATTACATAATTACTCTTGTGACAAGTCATACATATTTTTAAGATTTTTATTTTTATAAATTAATATCAAGTTATATTTTATTTAAATTTTATTTTGATTTATGTTTCATAGGGCTAAGTTGGTAAATTATTTTTTTAGCCTAACACGCTGGATTCTAACTCAGCTCATATTTAGGGTAGAAATTTGAACTAATGAGACAAGATATGACAAGTTTCAAATGTTGTGTTGCCAGACTCTGGATCAAGACATAATATAATAAAGTTATTCTATCATGTTTCTTATCCTGACACACCAAACGTACCTTGATAATAGTTAAATTAGTGACTTATCTGGAGAGAAATGGTGAGTATATCAGATTGCAAACCTCTAGACCTTACAATCAAATAGCACCCTTTATAAAATACACATGCAACACAAAACTTCGCAAAAGATCCTTTCAATAAGCATTTTAGCAAGCACTTTATGAAAAGAAAAAAATCAAATAGTTTTACTCATAGACCTGTTTCATCTAACTTCTCAATAACACCTAAAAAAATTATTTATGAAAAAACTTTAATAAGTTACAAATAAATAATTATCACAAAATACATAACCCACTATAAAAAAAGAAGAAAAACCAATATCTAGAGAAAATACTTGTAAGCATCCTAAGAGCATGCATACTTTTCTCCTGTGGTTAAATTTGAACATTAAAATGCACGAACACATCATCAGACACAATAAAATGTCTGGAACGGACATGATTGCACTCAAGCTTGACAAATCATTCACGTGTGCTTCTTCTCGTACAACCTTCGATAGATTTTTGCTCCTTCGAATTCCGCATGAATCTCTCTCTCAGTCCTAATCCCCATAGGGTTGCTTAATAACCATCCTTCACTGTCACACAATAAATCAGAGTTCAAAGCATCTATGTGACTAAGTGCATCAACTTCATCAAACTGGTTTTTCATGTCAAGTGCCACTTCAACAACATCAGACTGTACAAACACCTGTCAAAAACACAACCACAAAAGGGAAAACGAATATCTTAAGTCTTCTCGCAGGTATGTAGGCACCGTTTGGCCCGGCTTTTTTTCAGTTTCTTTACATTTTTAAGGAGAAGTTAGGTCAAACACAATATCAATAAAGTACCTTAAAAAAAAGTTCTTTTTCTAGAATGCATAAAATTAAATAGAATGAGCTTTAACTAAAAGTTGTTGAATGCTACTTCAAAAAACTACTTCTCCGCAATTTATTTCACAAACACCTCTCTTCAACTCACGCCGGCAACTTTTTCTTTTCTTTTTTAATATTTTTTCTTTTATTTTTTAATATTATATTTCAATTTGCTTTTTTCTTCCATTTAATTTTATTTTATTTTTTTGAACCGGTCCATATATTTTTTTTTGAAGGAGGGTCCATTTAATTTTATTATCTATTTTTGAATAAATTTTATTATCTTTTTATCACTTGTATATTTAATTTCAATATCGTTCAATTATCACAACCTAACAAATATTTTTATTCATGTTGTCATTGAATAATGACACCAAATATTTTTACCCTTTCTTCAACCTCACAAATATACACACACACATTAGCGTTTAGAGTAATAATTTATGTCCGTATATCTGTTTTTTTGTTACGCTAATGCATATAATTTTTTTAGTGTTGTATAATGCGTATAATTATTTTTATAAAATTTTGATTTTAATTAATAGTACAAGTATAGATGCCTAAAAAAATTATACTTATATATATTTTACACATTTATATTGTAACTAATTATGCATATCTTTTTCTTATTTAAAAAACTAAACATATCTTTTTCAATGACACCAACAATGTAACAAATATAATATCATACAATATAAATTCTTATCTTTTTAAATGACACCAAAAATATGTTATTTTATAACAAAATTTGTTATACGGTATAATTGAAAAAGAAGAAACAAACTATTCATAATATTTTAAACATTTTTTATTTATTATGTTAATTCATAATAAATTCAAAGTTTTGTCATCGCAAGCTTAGCTCAGTTGATATAGACAATGCATAAATATATGCAAGGTCCCGGGTTCGAACCTCGGACACCACCAAAAAAGTAATAAATTCAAAGTTTTATACAATATTTTGCCAAACAACTTTTAACTTAAAAAATAACTTTAGAACTAAAAAAAAATAAAGAAACCAAACAGCTTTAGCTTTTTTCTTAAAGGGCTTTATTTTAACTTTGTTTTAAAGTAGCTTTTAGACTGAAAAAAAGTCTGGCCAAACGGTACCGTAATATCATTAAGAGGGAAAGTCAGAACAGGGGAGAGAAATAGAGTCTAAATATCATCATATCTTGTACCATGTTGTAGTTTTAGTTAACAAGTTAACTACACAATCTTTATGATACCAACTGTTCTATATATTAGAGCATGCAGAAAGTATACCTGTCCCCCAGGAGATAAATTATCTACAATAGCACCAACCAAAGGCTTCTGCAAAACTCTTCTTTTATGATGTTTTTTCTTGAAATGAGGGTCTGGACACTGCATGTGTTGAGGGAAATCATTAACTATAAATAAAAGACCTTTGCATGTCCACCTTTTAAGTATCAACAATGTAGCCAACAAGTGACTTGGATCGCCTGCAGTCACAATCTCACCCAGTCAACAAGTTGGCGGTTGTTGGATCAAAGATTTCAAGCTCGGTGTTTTAAAGTTATAAAAATTGCTTTTTGCATCATCCGATCTTGATCCAACGGATACCAATTTGCTGAATACGTGAATGTGTGGGATTGTGACTCCAGGCAATCCAAATCCAGCCATTAGGTCAGTGACACCCAATTTCTCTTTTTAGTGCTTTTAGAGAGACTCACCAAAATTGAAACTAACTGCAAGGGTCCAGGATATGATTCTACCAACTGCTTGAAAGAAATCGGGGCATTTGCAAACAAGAAATGTCTGCAATTTAGTGTAAAAAACAGTTATTATTTCAGCATTGGTAAAAATAATGCATGTATATAATTTACTTCGACATCTAAATAAAGTTTTCGGATTCATAGTACATGTTATCCAGAGCTAGATCTTTTACCCATAACTCAGCACGCTTCACCATCTGCAGATGAAATAAAAGTTTACATAATCAAACTGACGATATCTCTCTATTCTAAGCTGAATGTGCCATAACAGGATGATAAATCAAAGTATATTGGAAGGGAAGGGAGTAATCATTGAGGGCAGACAAATCAAAAAGTGACAGAAAGAAAATTATTTCCTTACCCTTTGCCGTATTTCCAATCCCAAATAATTTCTCACTTTAGGTGTTCTTTTTGCAAGCCACATAAGAAACCTACCACTGCCTGTCATTATTTTCAAGCAACAGATATAGTTGAACGAGTAAGTGTGCTGTTTATCAGGTAGTGAAATGATGATTTGATTGTCTTAGAGTTATCACAATGTCGCCAATTGTGGATTGCGGAAAATAGCGGCTTGTTCAAATTCTATGGTACAACGCTATAGCGTCATAATAGCCTCTATTTGACAACACTTTGTACTAAATATCGTATCGCAAAACAATAGTGATTGATTCAAATTGTGATACGCTATAGCTGCTATTTGAGAACACGCCTACTCATTTACCACATCCTGATGTTAGGGTAAAAGAGTTCACGAAAAATATTTGACACTTTGATTATAAGATGTTTTGGTTCAATAAAACAGAAAGGGTGAAATTCAAACTCAATAACAGATCATGTAAATTATCAACTTCCACATAGATGGTATCCAAGCCAATGCCAATCAATAACATGTAGGCTAAATCCAACAATCAAGAACAAATGCATAAAACAAAATAAAGATACCAATTATCAATGAAATTGAGATTACCACATCCAATATCCACCATGAGTGGCAGAGCAGGGTCTGCAAACACCTGGTTCCAGTCTGGTACTGGTGCAGGAGTCTATCAAGAAAAATAATCATTAGACGAAAGCAAGGGACCCCCTCATAAACAATGAAAGGCAGAATGATTCATGAACAAAATGCCTATTATGTCTGGTTTGTTTATCCGGTTCTCCTTATCAATATACCATTCCTAAAATTGGTGTGAAAAAATGCTGAAAAATGATTAGATACGTGTAAAAGGACGGAAGATGTAGTTATCAAACTATATATATGTGGCACACAAATATAATGCAGAGAGACAAAAAAATACACATTTTAACCACAGGATTTTATATAATATAGTGAAGGCTAAATTGTATGTTTGGTCCCTTGCGTCTATTTTAGGTTTCAAGTCAGTCCCCTACGTTTAAAAAGGTTCTAACGTTACTAACAGAGATGCTTACGTTACTAATGTTATAATAAGTTAGTCATTTCAGTAAAATTTACGTTTAAACCGTCCACGTGGCTAACAGAGACGCACACATGGATAACTTAAGGGGGTGTCACCTGGACATTTTAGAGTGAGTTAACTCGAAATTTGACGGAAATGACGAACTTTTGCTGACATCGGTTACGTAAGGGTCCAACTTGAACATTTTAAATATAGGAGACCGACTTAACGTAAAATAAACATAAGGGACCGAACATATAATTTAACTTATAATGAATGGTTAAAATATGTTGGCAGCTCCTATAAAAATATCATTTTTTTTGTTTGTTTTGGTTTTCGACCCTATAAAAGTTACATTTTTTTGTTTTTAGTATTTGTACCCATTTATGAGTCTTTCAAATTACAAAATTACATCCTTTAATAGGGAATGAAAACATGCAGTTTTGTAATTCTTAGAGACTGAACAAAGTACATGTACTAAAAACAAAATTTGAGATAATAAAATGAACTATAAACATATTTAACCATAGAATGAATAAAAATAAACTACTATAGGTGAAAACAATTGAATTGGCATAGTAAAGGAACATAAACATACAGAGAAAGAAGAACTTAGGGGATTGACATGTTGCCTGATTCTGACATGACCCATATCCTGAAATTTGACAACAAAAAAAACAGAGAAAATGATAATATTATCCATTTAAAGTGGGAATTGGAAGTAAAAGATAGATAACTCACCAAGTTGTTAGAGAGGTTGAGTTCAGCATATTCTAATGCAACGAGTTGTGAGCTTTTTCGTTGTGACTTTTGTTGTTGTTGGTCTTGTTCTGCTGTTACTTGGGAAATAGAGGAATAGGAGGAAGAAAGATGGGTGTTGGAAGAGAATGGAAGAGAAGAAGAAGAAGAAGAAGAGAGAGGACGAAAGGGTGAAAGTGAGAGTGGTAACATTACTAAAGCAGTATCAATGCCATGTACTAACTTCTTGTGACGACTCTGTATCTGTAACATACGCCAACCTCCACAACAATAACCCATTTCCCCTCTTTCACTTCAACCCACCGGAAAAAGCATAGTTATTACGGCAGCCGATTTAACGATTTTCACATTTTTATCCTTGACCTACAAGTTGTCAACGAGTTTTTTTTTTCTTTTTTAGGAATGGCCCCAAGTTTAAATTATTTATTGAAAGTTTTTAAAATAAAATCAAAATATCAATTATATTTAATTTTAGATTTTCTAGTAGAGTTATCACATTTAAAAAGAAACTAGTTTTTTTTTTTTGTTAAAAAGAGGGTTAGGCTCAAAAGAGAGTAGAAACTACACAAAAATTAACCGATGAATATTGACCTAGCAACATTAGCTAATAATAAATAACTAATTTGATTCGGACATGACACAATCAAAGTAGAACCCAAACTACAACTTAAATATGCAAGTACATCAGAAGACCAGTCGACTTTATGATAGGTATGACAAATCTTTACCTCCCACTTTAGTTGTAACAAATGACGAATCTTCTGACATATACTCCACCCAGAAGGACAAGATCAATACGAAGTTCCATGTTATAAAATTTTAAGGTTTAGAGTAGCTGACACATATACTTATAGATTGATACACTTTTGCATTGTATAACTTCGTTTTACATCAATGGTGTGTACTAACTAAACTCGTTTTTTGTTTGTAAAATCTAATTCAGCTTGTAATATAAATATGGCTTAATTGGACTTTTGGTCATCTAAGTAATTTGTTGTTTTCATTTTGGTCCCATAACTCGTAAAATCAACATTTCAGTCCCTCTTGTTTTGCTCCGTTAGTCAATTTGCTCCCCTCCGTTGATTTTTTAATGTTTAAAATTTTTGATTTGATTTTAGCATTTGATTGCATGTCCATTGTAGTTAATAGTGAACCGTCAACACCTAATTTTGTTCACTTTTCATCATCTTCTCTCTTCTTCTTGTTCATCATCTTCAACGTATTAATCTTCATCAACACCATAATTTATTCCAGATCTCCCTAAACCCATTCATCCTCTCCAAACCCACACACCAAACCACACCACCCTGTCCTATGCAAACTCACCCACCAAACCACCATCATTTTCTTCTCTCACGAACCAAAACCCAAAAACATATACTCTATCCTTCCTTCCTTGTTTGCTTCAGAATCCACTCAAACTCTAATCAATTACATCATGGTATTTTTTGCTTCTTCCTCTTACAACTTCCTTATTTCTCACTTTCAATCCCACCATAATCATACCCATGTCCTGATTCTTCCTTCGAGCTGCCATACCCAAGCCCATATTTACTTTCCTCATTCTTTCTTCCATACCCAGACCAAAAATCAAAAACCCATATTTTCTGTCAAACAAGAAGGGAGATATGTGAGAGATTCGAGTGTGAAAGAGAAAGAGAAGACGAAGAGGTGTTTAGACAGGGAAAAAATGCCGATAGATGTTTTACAACGCCGGTGGTTGTGTGAGAATGGTGGTGGCCGAGAGTTTGTAGATGAATGATTGGTTTCCGTCTTATAGAAAAACATTGCATTATTTGACTTGTTTTTCCTTGTTTAAATTAAAATTAAACAATACCGAGTTTGCATTTTGTTGTTGTGCGACAATGCCGGGTTTGAATTTAATTTGTTATTGATTTTGATTTGGATTTTTCATCTTTGTGTTTTATGATTCAGATTTTGGACTCAACGTAAGGAGAATTTCGGGTTGTTATTGATTTGGGATTGGGACTGGATTTTGAAATTTTTCTTCTTTTCCTTAAACCGGCTGTATGTTTGATAATGGTGATGAATTTTAATTGAATTAGTGGTGTTTGGAATTGATAGAAATTGATGGCGATGTTGTTGTTGTTAATGATGGTTGATGTTTCTAGATTTTTCTGGGTAAATGATGAAGATGATGACGGTGTTGATGAATGTGATGTTGAAGATGATAAACAAGATGGAGGAAGAAGATGAAGAAAGGGAAAATTAATTAGTTGTTGTTGACTCACCGTAAGATAAAATACACCTGCATAATCCAACATCCATCCTTTGAAAAAAAAGATCATACGATTTAAATTAAAATAATCAATATGATCTATGGTGGACCACTCTTAAGGTTGGTGCACCATAGACATTTGAGGTTAAAGTTAACGGTTGTAATAAAATAATTTTGTATTCAATAGATTAATGGTAAAACTCATAAAATTTACTTTAAAAAAACTCATATTTTCATATTAAATTAATTGAATCGGGTCGGGTCGTTGTGTTCAATACCCGTGAGATGGTTGTTGAGACCCAGAAACAATACAACAAGTTTCTGGAAGTGAGAGAGACGTCAGAGAATCAAAATCATGGCTGTTCGACAAAGAGCAGTAACAGCGCTTCCAAACCTCATACGCAATCTCCGCAACGAACAACCTCTCAAGCTCAACAAACCTTCTCCACATAATAATCATCCCAATTCCTTGCCCTCTCTCCGTCGCGCTTTCTCTTTATACGATCAGATCAATCTCATTGACAATGTCCCCGAAGACCAACTCCGATTTCAAGGGTACCTTCTTCCTCTTTTCATTCTACATACATTTTTTTCCCATTTTGCATAATGGGCTGTTTCAAAGTTTTGATTTTCAGTTAGTTTTCATATGGGGTTCAAGGAAAAGACTTGAATGTAAAACGGGTCATCTTTATTTTTAAAAAATGTGATTTTTTTTAGCTAAGATCATTATATCATAGCCAATAATTGTATTGTTGAAGGGACTTAACATGATTGTTTTGATATGGGGTCAAGGAAGAGAGGTGAATGTGAAATGAGTTAATTTTTTTTTTAATGTAATGTGAATAATTTTAGCTAAGATCATTGTTTTATCGGCAATAGTTGTTGCAGAGATTTAATGGTACTGAGTTTAATGATATTGTAGGTTTAAAGACACTGGATTTACTGTAAATGGAGTTGAATATGAAGGAAGTTTGCTTTGTGTTGGAAATTTGATCATGTCTTGGAAACCAACAAAGTTTTCAGAGATCACTGCTGATAGGTTTGTTTCTTCTTTTTTGCAATTGTTCCTTCAGTCTACGTGCTTGCTTTTCTCTTGCAATTCCTTTTCCCGTCTAAACAATATTTGTAGGACCAACTGTTTTCTTTGATGTTTCAATGCTACTGCCACTTTTAAACTGTGCAAAATTCTATCGTGGATAGTACTTAATACGTTCATTATCCTTCGTCGTTTTGTATATCATCATCGGTTTTGAGAATGAATGAAATGGATGATACAACAATATTCAAACCTTTTTGCAGTAGGTGGAATCAGCTACATGAATTAGTGGAAACCATTAAGTTTCGTATTGTGTTAGGACCAAAGGCAAAATTAACTTAATCTCTCTTAATAGTTTGACTTATAGTTTTATTCAGTCTCCTTCGCCTCTACCTATTGGACTACCCTCAATTTGGTATATTTCACCGTATTTCTACGACGAGATTCTATTATCTTCTCTAATGTGTAGCTATCTCAATTGGTCATCTAATTATTGTATGCCTAATCCTATCCAAAAAAATAAGACGAGATTATATAATCTTCTCTAGTGTGTGGCTATCTCAATTGTTAGTCTAATTATTGTATGGCTTATCCCATTTTGTTTTGTGGAATTAGTTATTCGTCCATCATCCATGGTAGCATTATTGTATTTATGATGCTAATTTTAATAAGAGAAAATAGATGATGCTTCTGATGAATGGCAATGACTCGTTTGAACAATTAGCCTCTATGATAAAATCAATGTAACAATCATTGTGTGATAACTGATAATCACCAAGCAGGCGAAGAAACATCAAGAAGTAAATGCATCATAACAATCTAGTTCAACTAGTTCCATATTTGCTTGTATTATTTATCTTGCTTTGACATCTTATCTGTTGTCATCTTGTTTTTTGTTACAGCTTGTCACTCTTTCAAATTGTCCGCCCTATTCCAGGTTGGATTCTTCAATTTTGCTATTCTTTTTTTTTTTTTTTTTTTTTGTCTTTCCCT
>Ga0228711_1006129_pt1 | contig 18026 bp, 11 predicted proteins | sample MedpolnodulmetaG_2_FD_177996 | JGI IMG/M metagenome (GOLD analysis project Ga0228711, IMG submission 177996) | Root nodule microbial communities from Medicago polymorpha collected in Santa Monica, California, United States - brown nodules | ecosystem: Host-associated > Plants > Roots > Nodule...
TATCATTTTTCTACTACAAATCTGCCCCTTTTTTTTTTAAGAAGAAGCTAAATTAGCCCACCTAAATTGACACTCTGGGGGAATCGAACAAATCTGCCCTTAACAATCTATATTTTTCTTTTCAAATTTAAATTTAAAAACACATACATTAAAATTAAAGTAATTATTTTATAATAAAATCTGATAAATTTATATACAACGTAAACAATAAAAAAGGCGGAAAGACACTAGTATAAAATAAAAGTGAATTATAATAGTAAGAGGAGTAAGTTAGTTAGTTAGTTAGGGGAATGATTGTATAAATAGGAGGATACAAGGATAGAGTGGAGACATTGAGTATTGTCAACATTTACTAATAGAACAGTGACTCCGTTGTGGAAGGGGAGGCTCTTGGAGGAGACATCTCTCTCTCTCTCTCTCTCTCTCTCTCTCTCTCTCTCTCTCTCTCTCCCCCCCTCTCCCTCTCCCTCCATTAGAATATAAAATTTTCTTTTACACGTTAGACACTTTTTTTGTGTCCTCTTGAGCAAGCATTTTTTCAAGTCTGTCGAATGTGCATAATTTTCTGTGCCTTTGTCCTCATCTGGTATCCCCCGCAGCTGTGGATCCACCTACATGCATACTGATCATCTCAAGTGATACTGGTGCATCGACTAATCTTTTGTGTTTACCTTTTCTTTTCATTTAGAATATGGACAAGAATGATAGGAGGAAAGTTGTACCTCGTGTTTGCATAATTGGTGGGAAAGCGGCTCCTGGCTATGAAATTGCAAAGAAGATTATCAAACTTTGTCATGCTGCAGCAGAAAAAATAAATAATGATGCTGATATTGGAGATCTTCTGAAATTGGTAAGTTGCAAGTTTTGTTCTTTGAATTTTTTCCTTCAAAACATTACTGTTCTTTCTATTTGTTTGCCTTTCTCAGACATGACGGACCTGTTCAGTGTATTTATTATGTTTTTTTTTTGGCATCCCTCTTGTTTTATTGAGACTTGTGCTATTTTGTAGGTTTTTATCCCTGACTATAATGTCTCTGTTGCCGAATTGGTGATACCAGGGGCTGACCTCTCTCAGCATTTAAGGTTTGTTATTTCAATGCTTATCTCTTATACTGCCCATTTTAGTGCTCATCAATGTTGCTGACTAGTATATTAGTCTTTTGCCTTAGTTCGTATAATACTTGATATTTGTTATGTTCGTAATGATCAAGAAAGGGCAAAAAGTTTCTAATATCAGAGATGTGGAGAATGATGTAGTACCATAGTTGTCAAACTTTTAAGTGAATTCAGAATTGTATGAGTTTATGACTCTATCAAAATCAAGTTAACTCACTTGCAAACCTGTTTGTGTAACTCGGTTAGACTCGCATAAAATTGTAAGTTTGATGATGATTGAACATGCGTACAACATAATACTACCTCTATCCTTATCCGTAAGCACCTTTTGGAAAAGTATAAGCCCCATTTCAAATTACTAGATACATTTTTTCTTCTTCTAATCATACATTTTTTTTCCTTCTAAACATACCCTGAGTTAATACTACTAAGTGCATTGGAAGATGAAAAACCAAAGTTAAACGCATAAAAAAGGGTATTTTAGGAACATTGATTCATAAAATGGATCATTGAATACACTCCTGCTTTTCTTAATATATATGAAAAGTGGTAACGGTGCTTATGAGCCGTTATTTTCTGCTAGACATGCCTAAAGTGGCAGTGTTCAGTTGTTTTATTTTATAAAAAACCCTCAAATGCAATATCTGAATAATTAGTCTCCATAATGCGCAAAACATTTACAGTACAGTAGCATTTGAACTTGTATCAAATCTCAACCTCATAGCTCCGAGTCCCAACATGAACGAAAACCCATCATTGCAAGTTTGCAAATTGCAATGCACCCAACAGTTCAACAAGGTGAATGAACCCTACCCTGATGAGCTGACACCTAGCTCTACGAAGCTGAATATAGCTCCAAGGGGAATCCAGTTCCACCATGCTTCACTCTTTAGCAATTTTGAATCTTGTGATTTGTCAATCTGTTATCTATTTTGAACTTGTCTTCTTTTGTGTGTTGAGTTGTGAACTTATATTGTGATTTGCCTCCATCAATTTTGAATTGTAAAGCTATGTTTGTGCATTCTTGTCTTAACATTACTGTTCTGGCCACCTATATCAGTTTAAATTTATTGATTGCTTACAGAAAATTTAAATCTTGTTAGTGGTTTGTTTTATTACTAAGTTAGATTAAATATTTACTATGCACGTATTATTAAATTGTGTTAGATTTTAAGATAGATGTTTTAAATATTAATTTTTGTAATAAGCGTTTGTTTGGTGTCAATGGAATTAATGGCAAATCAAATTCTATAAGATTGCACATTTATTTGATGTTGCAATATCGTGTCCCAAAACACTTGAACCGTGAAAATTGTGAAGCAGGAATTTGAAGCTTCTGTGTTGCCATGAAATACAAGTAAATTTTTACCACTTTATGAGTGGAGTTTACCACTTAACTGTCCTCCGATTTTAAATATTAATTTTTGTATTAAGATAGATGTGTTCATGAGTTCAATTCGGCTTTTCTTAGACTTTTTGTAATATTGTATGTATTCACATAAATGACACGGTGGGCTGTGGGCTTGACAGCCTTATTCTTGCTCAGTGCTTTATACATGTAAGACTTTTTTCAAAATTTAGTTTTCAGTAGTGTTATGCAGATTGACAGCAATAGTTATTCTATAGCACTGCAGGACATGAAGCATCTGGAACTGGAAGCATGAAATTTTTGATGAACGGATGCTTACTTTTAGCAACAGCGGATGGATCTACCGTTGAAATAATTGAGGAAATAGGGCCGGATAATTTGGTGAGTGATAACTTATGATGTTTTGTGTGTTACTTTACACTATATGTGCTCTTAAAATGAGAAAAGTTCTCAAACATTGGAATTAAGTTACTTGGTCATATATCTTAAGCTACTTTTATCTAGAAGACTTGCTCTATGTAAATCTGCTCGAGAGATGTGCTTTTGTAGAAGGGGTATAATCATTTAGTTGCCTGGACTGAACTCAGTGTTTGGCTTCATAATTTCCTATTTAATATCTAAAGCTGCTTCAGAGAGGAAATTTAATTTGAAGCTTTAGCATTATGAATAATTGTAATATCCTATCATAATTGAGGCTTGCTTTGATCTTTCTTGGAAACTTGTATCCATGTTAACAGTATTGTCGTAACAACTTCAGTTCGAAATATCTGCCCTTGTTTCAGTTTCTTTTTGGTGCTAAAGTGCAAGAAGTAGCAGAACTGCGTGAGAAAGGAGGTACAGTGAAAGTTCCTCTACAATTTGCCCGTGTGTTAAGGTATGAAAACATACTTTTCATCTTTAAAGAAAGAATAACCGGATTATCAACAACTGCAGATAATTTTTATTATCACTATTTAGTCGTTGAAGGACTAAAATTAAGTGTTAATCTGATATAAGGATGGTTCGAGATGGATATTTTGGGGATAAAGACTACTTTCAATCCTTATGTGATACGGTGGAAGTTGATAGTGATTTCTATCTTCTTGGTTCGGATTTTGGGAGTTACCTTGAGGCACAGGTACTATCTACTTCGTTCTTATTCTTTTGAGGACTCTCCAAATCATCCATATTGTTGCTCCTTTTAATTATATCAGAATGTAACATTTTTTTATGACAAAACAGGCTGCTGCCGACAAAGCATTTGTTGAACCAGAGAAGTGGACCAAGATGAGTATTCTCAGTGCTGCCGGGTCTGGTAGATTTAGTAGTGACAGGACCATTCGAGAGTACGCAGAGAGAACATGGAAAATTGATCCTTGCCAATGCCCTTTCTGATCTCTAATGATCGATTACACGAAGCTAACGAATTAATAATCATCTGTTTATATAGATGAAAGTGTTGATTAGAAAATTAGTTTTACTTTGGAAAGTCTGAAGCGATAATTGTAACTGTAGTTGAGCAGTTATGAAGAATCTTGTGTAGTGAGAATCACAAAATCTCGGCTATGCATGGCTCATGACATGTAGGTTCTCTGGACGAATAAAAGTGCACCTTTGGTTCTTCGGTTCCTTCATGGACAAATTGCCATTACTTTCTTCATGGAGGAAATAATGATTTAGTTGCCTGGACTGAACTCCTGGAAAGTCTATTGCCGCATGTGTTAATGAAAATCAATACCTGTTGCAACCTAGGTGCTAGATATTTTCCGGTCACCTATGTGGAGGTGGATTGGACAGCAAGAGATATTAGGTCGCTCAATTTCATGTTGTATAAAAATAATACTATGTAATGTTGTTTTTTAATGTTTTTAAACTTGATTAAATTTATTTTGAAAGAATTATTTATTGTTAAACAATAGTACTCTGTAAAAGAACAATAATAAAGTAACCAAAAAAAACAGAACAATAATAAAATTCAGAGAAAATTTTGTTTCCTATGAATTTATTTGACAAAAAAGATAGATTAGTTTTTTTTGATCATGTGCAGTTGATATATTGATTTATACAAAAGAAAAGGAGAGAAATTAGGATTTGTTATGTTTTTTTACAAGAGAGTAAATAGGACTAGTATGTTTTTGAATTGTGTTTTTTCCTTTACCTTTCCGATCGGTAGATAAGGTAAGTCTAGCAATAGATTACTTCAGCCATGGATCAAACTCGACTACTTCTAGTTATTTGACTGTCTGGTATCCATTGGTGGTATTTTCTTGTCTTTGTAAGGCTTAAACTTACTGTGCTGATGACAGACTCCATTGCCAAAGCCAAAGACATCCAAACAACATAAACATTGGCTTTGCTTGGAGTTGAAACTCATTTGTTGCTATAAACTGGTCGAGGGTTATCAGTTGAAGGAGAACATGTGTAATTGTTATGAGTTCGGGGCTACTGTGGTGGTGGCAGCACCACTGCAATTGTGGGTGATCAGCTATTTGCAAGGAATTTTAGGTGGAACCGCAATTGGTGTCATGGGAATATTAGGTTAAAAAATATATTAGAAAGGAAATTGGCATAATGATTCAAAAAGTGGAAACAATTGATACCTTTTACATAGAAAAGTTGTTTTTTTATGTTTTTTTGTTTTTTTATGTTTTTTTTTTACCAAAACAAAGTTAACTATTATCATTAATCAACCAATGTTCAATACAAGAAGAATAAGAATTAAAAATACAGTGACTAACCCAAGAACAAGCCGCCCTAGCTAAATTATGAGCAACCATGTTCGCTTGTTTTCTGACAAACTTCACCTCGAAATTAAAATGTAAAGATAACTGATAAATAATACTAAAAACAATAGTATAGAATTCCGAATCACCTTTTATCAAGTGTTCTAAGAACACTTATTAACATTTCTCAAAGAAATGGTCTTGCTAACCACTAACCAGTGTCTCTTAATGTCTATAAAAGTGTCATTTAGAATATTGCATTTTTAAAGTTTTACGTTTAAGCTTGTAAAAAGAAAAGTTTTACGTTTAAGAATGAGTTTTCAAATACTGACATGTTTTGCATTTGGATTTTAAAATGTTTATTAGCAATTTATCTGAGAAAAAATTTTAACCGATAATATGTATATATTTTTTTGAGGCATAATATGTATTTATAATCTTTATTTCTCTTCCTTAAAAAAAATCTTTATTTCTCTGATTATTTTAATTTTATTTTTTATTAGATATGTTTTATTTTATAATCTTTATTTCTCTTCCTTAAAAAAAATATTTATTTCTCTGATTTTTTTAATTTTATTTTTTATTAGATATGCTTTATTTTTGGCCGAAAGAGTTTTCCCCAAACGTGTTTCTCAAGGAATTATCTTTAAAAGAGGAAACTTATAAAAAACTAAAAAGAATAAATGTACTTATTTATTTATTTGAATAAAAGAGGGCTTAAGTCATAAAAGGAAGAAATTACTGGGGGATTAATCGATGAGTATATCTCATTTTCAGAAAGAATGTGATATTTTAGTAAAAAGTGTCGGAAGAATGTCTTCCATAGTTATAATGTATTTTTAGTGGCATGTATGTGAATAGTTTTATGTTTGTCTTTAGTGTACCTCTTTGGTTATAAAAGGAGAAGAATTGTAACATTATTTTCACTACTTAATTCAAATAAAATCCTAGTGTGTTTTAAGAAAAATATGTTCTTTTAAATTTCTCTCTTATTTCTCAAAATGAGTAATATATATTTATTGTAAAACTTTTTAAACATATTTTCAAATGTCTCATTTTATAAATATATAAATATATGCGAAGAACTTTTAAAATACTAGTTTAACAAAATTGCATCGCATAATTTGATTAAGTGAATGTGTAAATTTAGGTAACAATATTTTTTGAGTAAATAAATTTAGGTAACAATCAATCTTTCCCTTACAGTTCATTAAGTTTTGCTTTAATCCTTTAAATTTATGCTTTTGATCTTTTAAATTATTTTTAATTTTTGCTTTAATCTTTTAAGTTTTCTTTGGTTCATAGACACTTTGATCCCTTAAAGGTTAAAGTGATTATTTATGATTTAAGAGACTAAATTAATTATTGACTTTATAGAACGTTTTCAAATAAATTCATGATATTTTGAGTATTTCACATTGATTTTTGAGTCTATTAAACTATCAAGTTGGTTCTTATATTCGATCACTTACTATTGATTATTTTTTTATATTTTAACAACTTAGTATTAATTTAATTTTAATATTTAATAAAATGAAATTTGAGAGGAGGATATAGGCAAAAACCCCCCTAAAATTGTAAAATCTTGCAATAACCCCTCAAAATTTAAAAATAGGCAAATACCCCCCAAATTTAGTTTTAACAGAGGAAATTGATGGAAGGACTAAAATGCCTGACGGTTTACAATTTAAAGGGGGTGTTTGCCTATTTTTGAATTTTGGGGGGTAATTATAAGATTTTACAATTTCGGGTTTTTTTTTTGCCTATTTACTCAATTTGAGAGAATTAGAGACATTTTCGAAATACTCATAACATAACATGATAGAGCTAGAGGTGTCAATATTATGGGGCTTTGAAGTTTAGGCCCTAGCCCACATAGTAAGGGGGCTTAAAAATTCACCAGATTAAAAAGCTCACATTCATGCAAGCCCACAAATAAAAAAATCAAAAGGCCCCAAAACCCCAAAATTTCTATAAACATTTTTTAAAAAAAAAACTTTTTTTTTATCGAAAATAACTTTTTTTAGTGGAAAAATCTTTTTTTTTACGGGAAAAAAACTTTTTTTTACCGGAAAAAAACTTTTTTTTTTACCTTTATAGTGGGGCTTTTTTAGGCCTACAAATAAATAGATTTTAGAGTGAATTTGACCCCAAATATTTTGTTTAATTAGAAAGTTTTAATTTAGTGGGTCTTGGTGAGGGTTTTTTTAAGTGGGTTTTGAAATTTGGTGGTCTATTAACACAAAGGAAAACGTGTAGAGTCTTGACTTGGTTTTTGCAATAGCAAAGTGCAAGGCAGAAGAGAAGCATGACATTCACAATGGTACCTTCCATTACCATTACCGTATTCTCATTAGCTCTATTTCTTGTTCAAACTTCGCTTCCAATTTCAGCTGAATCAATTGATCACTTCAACTATCAGATCAACCAAATCAACCTCAAAATCGCTCACTTAGGTATTCATTCAATCAAACACTCCTCTTCATATCTTTTATTTTGCATTTCCTTTTTTTGACGAATTATTGTATGCAGAATCGGTTCTTGAAGAAACCAATCAAAAGCTTACTGAAAGGGATTTGTATTTAGAAGAGTGTGAAAAGCGCATGAATCACATGTCTGACAAAATCCATCATCTGCACTCTACTCTCTCTTCAATCAAGGTCTGTTTATCTCTACTTCCTGACCTAATTTTATTCTTCTCACTATTTTTTTTTTTTTTATATTTTTTGGTTCCATTTTTGGAGGAGAAATGATTCTCAACATGTTTGAGCATAATTGATTTTGCCTCTGTAATTGACTTTTAGCCTTGAATGTATTGTTCAATCGAGGAGGTTGATGTAACTCAAATTGTTTATATTTTAAAATAATGCATTGATCTTTCTTGTAGGATGATTCATTGCATGCCGAGACACGCATTAAAGCTTTGGAGGAAGAGGTATTTTAATTATCTGTTACTACTCTTCGTTTTATGTATAATAATAGTGAATGATTTGTTTTTGTGGATTTAATTGAAAGTTCAACTGATTTGAGGAATAGGTGTGGAAATACATAGGTACAACTTCTTTGGGCTGCCTTGAGAAAGAACAACTTTGATCTCCATATTTTAAAATCTAAAGCTGAAGATAACGAAAAGAGTCTGGAAGAGGTTACTTCAAGAGTTGAAAAGGTTTGTGTCTATGCTATCATTTTCTTCATATATGAACTGATATATTGTGTTTTGCGCATTTTGGTTATAATGGTTACTAATACTATGTATCGTATTGGTATATAAATATAATGTCGGGAATTGAAAATCCTTATGCATGTTACAGAAATAAATGATTTTTAAACAATTTGTACCTAAAGCAATGAAATATATATTTTACTGTATCTTTAATAGTTACTACTAAGCTCTCTATTTAATATAGTCATTGAATTTCGTGCATGGCACAATAACTGTACAATGAGGATCTGTGGAAAGTGTTTTTAGATTGAGAGAGCAATTGCAAGTATTCTAGTAAAAAATGATTTCAACGAAATACTTGATCATTGTAAAATATTCTTGGTTAGGCTCCACGACTATTTTTGTTTACAAATTTACATATTGTTTGACGTTTTCAGCGGGGGATTTATGTCACATATTGTCAGCACTATGTTTTTTGAGTAGGAGTCATTGAGCTTAAAGAGTGTAAGATAAGGAAAAATAGCGGTGTATAAATTAATTATGATGTACTGGTGTAAAAAGAGATTTGTAACGTGACCTTTCTTAGCTAACCAACAACTAATCGGCACTGGTGGGCATGGCGTATCAAATTGAAGAACATTTATCTATATAGCAAGAATGTCTGTTTAGAAGTATATATAATCCGTTTTGATCTAGTGTATAATTGTAGCCCACAAAGATTTCAGCTGATATGAGTATCCAAGATGAATTTGTTTACTTTATATGCAAGTTAACATTTTTTTTTTCTACTCATTAATTGGAGGTATGGTTGAGATAGTTCATAGATCCTTGCATTAGTTGATATTATTTATGTTTTCCATTCAGATGAGTGGCATTGTGACTGAACAGTGGATTCAAGTTCAGCATCTTGAGCAGGCTCTTCACATTGCCAAAGTAAGTTTATTCTCTATTGTATAATTTTTTTGCAAAAGTTAGCAAGTTTAAATTTGTGTTTTTGAGCATGTCATTTATCTTCTTTTTGTGCAAAGATGAGGGCTCTAAAGGCTCAATGGCAAGTGAGCTTAAGAAGATGCACATTCTTGAAGGTAACTTAATTGTTCAGTGTGAGAACATTTATATATGTCATGAATCATGATTTCTCATGCCCCTTTTCATATATTTGTTTGCTCCGTAGTTTATCAACAACCTCTATCATGATCTTCGGGCAGTGGAATCGTTTGTATTTGGTGAAAGGCCTATAGTAGGGTCATTCATCTCAAAGGCTTTGGACCACTTGAAGAGATGCTATTCATTGACCAAAAAGTATCACCATCAGGTCTGTGCATGAGAATATATGTTTTTGTTTAATATTTGATAGAAACATGTGAAAGAAAACGATCATCTATACATGTATTAAAATAGGATTTGGATCCCCTCAATCCGTATTTTCTATCAATCTCCCTCAGTAAAATCCAACTATTAGATAAATCTATAAGGTTAAAAGATTACAGGTCTAAATTAGAGTACCAAAATACTGAGCACCCAAAATCAACTCTCTCTCTCTCGCATAAAATCCTCTATATCTTTTTCACCCAAAAAAAAAAAATCCTCTATCGGCTATTGCAAAGCTCCGCCAAACCAAATCTTGCTCTGACAGCATAATTAAACGATGCAGCGGAGACTACATCAGCATCAAGAGGGAACTCGCTAGTAAAAAAAAATTAAATTGCATATTTCACGAGCACATTAAAAACCAATTTTTTTATAGTGAAAATTAATTTTATGACTGTTTAATCTGTCTCACATGTGGAAGTTGCAATACGTAGATGGCAACATAAATGGTTAATGCTTAATGATCTTGAGCCCAATTGTTAGTCGGTGCTGATTTCTTTCCTGGTGGAGGTGTGCAAGGGTATGAATATTCTAGAAGAGATAATTTATAAAATAAAAAATTGCACATATTTTAATCTCATTGGAAATTATCCGCAGCCAAAACCTATAATTCCCACGCTTAATACCCGACAGAAAGTTGTGCGATGGTGAAAATAGAAGAGAAACATCTTGCGAGAGAAAGAGAGAAGACAGAGGGAGTAGACTGGTGTTGGATTGTGTTTTGTGCATTAGGTTTTATTTTAATAATTTAGACTTTTAATCATTTAGTCCATTGGATTAATCTTAAAGTTGAGTTTTATTGTTGAGAGAGATTGAGAGGATCCAATTCCATTAGAGTATGATGAAACTCTTTAGGTGGAAATTTGATATTTTATTTGAAGATTCACAATATCACATGGTTTCTCACATCACTATTCCAGTATCATACATTCTGAATTTCTAAATTTGCGCAGTTGTGTAGCATCTATGCAGCTAATTTTTTTAACTCCTAAATGTTTGTGCAGCTTCAAGGTTCCGTAAAAGATCTGATGAAGAGAAATGAATTGACTGCATCTCTTGCAAATGATGAATTAGTTTTCTTCCTGGTATGCTTAAAGCTTTTAGTTTACGTACCAAATCTAAATGTTTTAGCTTGGTAGGATTCGACAGTTCTTTATAATTTGGTGGTATCATTCTTTGATCATAAACGGATGTTTTCAGGTATCTGCTTTAATTACCTTTCCATTAATGAGTGCCTGGATGTTGCTTTCATCATAAACCATAATTGCTGGGCAGACAATATTTTTTTTCCCGACAGGAAATTGTCTTCATACTGTTATTTAGTGTTTGACATCTGCAACTCTCTTCCGACGCTCATGCTTGAAGAACATGTGATAGTTTTCTCACTTCTCAATGATGGTGGAGAAATGTAGTTTCCATCTTGTATGGTAGCAGTAGCTGAGAATAGTTCTTAGTGTTATCATTTTGAAGAATGTTAATATCAATCATATTGTCATGGATTCAAGCTTACGTCTGTGTATATCTCAACTTGAAAGATCCTAAATAACATGCTACTAGGCCTTCGCACCAACTTGTGTTATAAAACAAAAACTAAAGAGATGGAAAGAAAGAAAATGGTATGATCGGGGGGACAACAAAGAAGAGTTTAAAGACTGCATTCAAGTGTTTTACACACATATCATCAAAATCATATTTTACTATGATTGTATCTATGCGTATAACATGGCAGGGCATAGTCTTAAATCTCAAATGAAAAGGGGGAGGGGGACTTTTTAATTGCTACTAACAAAAAATTGCTAAGGTGCATAGTCTTAAATCTCAAGAGTGCATCTTTGTCAAAAATAAAAATTGTGCATAATCTAATAATATATGTGAATAGTTTTAGTTTTATATCCTCATTCAAACGAAACTAGATAGGTGAATAAGTTGAAGTACATTCAAGGATTTTGTATCAAGAACACAGCTTTTTAAGGCACATTATTTTTTTTTTTTTTACTAGTTTTACGGTGCAGAATTGCGTATTGAATTCACAAATGATTTTTTTTGGGGTCAAATATTTAAGACTGCAGAGTATTAGTTTGTTGATGTTTATGTTACTACAAATATTTTGACAAAACTTATCATATTTAATTATTAAAAATGTTAATTTAAATTATATTTGAAAATGAATATATGACGCTAAAGTGCATTGTAGTTTACGACAAGAAACAACACTTTGTACAGAGGAACGGTACACCTGCCTGAAAACTTTCAAAAAATGAATTTTGTTCGAATATTCAATCCCAAGTACTTGATTAAAATCTGTAATTTTGAGTTTAATTGATTTTCGTCAACCAAAAAAGTTTAACTGATAAGTTCTTGATAATTAAATTCAATTTTGAGGTTTTTTTTTAGCTTAAATATTACTAAGTACTTGGTAATTGGCAAGTCAAATGCAATCTAAAAGAGGTTCATTAAAAATTAGATTTTTTTTTTGGGTAGTAAAAGAGGGCTTACGCCCAAAAACGAAAAAACACTAATGAGTTACATGAATATTTCTAGGCATGCAAGCCCCAGAAAAATTATCAAAAATGAGACTTAAGATCCCACTAGGAGGACGAATATTTAAAAGAGTCCAAAGAGAAGCCAAAATTAGTCATCCAATCAGCACTTCTATTACCCTCCCACCAGGTATGATTGAAATGCACCTGTCAGTTCAACTTTAAAAGGTCTTGTATGGAGCGTATCAAAGTGGGTGGGTTCTCATTAATTTTAACCTTTCTTATGATCATGTCAACCAAAGTTTTTGAGTCTAAAAGGTCTAAAAGAAAGTTAATAACTTAATATTGATTTTTAAAACCAAGTATTTTAGGAAAGAAGGTGAAAGAAAATTTTGATGATCGATTCAAGTATATATATTTAGATTTTCACAAATTTTTTCAATTTTTAAAACAAAGTAAGATCGATTCTAACATATATATATTTTTATGAAGGTTGACTATAGTTTAACTATGAAAGGAGTTGAAGAGTTCAAAATTCATAGTTTTACGATGAAAGGAGTTGAAGAGTTTAAGATTCATAGTTTTTTTTTTTTTTTTTTTTTTGTTTTTGGGGTTTTAACCTTAGACTTTGCATATATTATGCATTGTCCATATCAACTGAGTTAAACTCACGATGACAGACTCATAGTTTAATAACATACTAACATTTACGATTAAAAGAAATCACATTTTTTTTTTATAATTTAAACATCTAATCACCAATTTCTAATTTGATAAACTCCTTGCGAACAATAAAAGGTCATATATTTATTTTGAGAAAATAAAAGGTCATAGATGTAAATACGTTATACTCTTCGAATCTTTGTTAAATCATAGCCTCATTTTATCTATGCGAATCTTAGCCTCATTTCTCTGGCTTTTGTCTGATGAGCATGGAAGATACAACATGGGAGCAGAAACTCCAAGCCCTGACACACATCCTTACAAACCCCACAACCACACCAACCCTCCACTCTCAGTTCTTCATTGCCACACAAATCCCCTGCTACCTCAATTGGGACTACCCACCAATCCTCTGCTCCAATCCATCTCTTCTCAAAAAATGGGAATTCTCATTCTTCCTCAAAAGGGTCTTCACAATGGGTATTCCTAAAACTTCTTGGAGGTCCAAGTGTCCATTCCAGCAACCTCCACCATTGATTCTTGCTGAAGGAGTGGAGGAAGCACAGTGGGGAGTTGAACAAAGGAAGAGTTATGTTAGGAAAAGGCTTGCAAGGAAACCCCTTGGCACAAATGTTAACCCTCTTGTACCTTTTTTATTACCTAATATTTTGTTGTTGTCACTTATGATATGGAATCCATTTAGTTATCTTGATTCATAATAAATCGTGTATTATGAATTTTCTATTTTCCACTTCATGTATAAGATTGATTTTTATATTAATTATTCATTGGCGATGATTTGGACGGTCGAAGTGGAGTCAAGGTGTGTTCCTAGGCGGTGATTTGCACCAGACTTCGCGTACTCCCTCTCCGTGTTCCATCCAGTTTCTTTGGGCTTAAGCTTTATGGGCCTTGCCTTTGGGAGCTTATGGCCGGTCCGAAACATTGTCGGTGTTTAGTTTTTTTATCTGATTGTCTAATGTCATTCCTTGATAGACTATTGATGACAAATTTCAAAAGTGCACCAAACCGTAACAAGTAATAAAGTAGTAAGTTATCGCTTCCACATGAATTGCTGTTCAAATATAGGCAATTTACTAAACTTATTAATAAAAGTTGTAAAGTTTATGGTTTTGCGGGTTTGAATTGGTTTGACAATAAGAGTGGTAGTTGTTTGGAGGAAATAAAATGGTTGATTCAAATGTTAGCACCGATTGGAATTCGTTCTACCTTATGTCTACTATGAACCATAATAAAGTAAAGGCTTTTAAGGGAATTCATATGTTCCCATTACACTTATATCATTCTAGGATTACACTTGAGGAACCATGATAGGGCTTTTAAGGAAGGTTCTCAATAGATATAAACACAAATATATCATTCTAGGATTTCAAGTGTCATGCATATATACATATTCAATATTCCATGAATGGAAGAGAAGTACAAATTTGAGTGAGTGAGCGCTAGAGTAAAGATGAAAATAACAAAAGCGGGAAACTTACGATTATTTTTTCTTCTTCTTTTCTTTGGATAACCATTAGGGGTGAGAAAATGTTAAGCCTTCCGATAAGGGTCTACGACCTAGCCTATTTAAAGTTTAACTTGATCTAACTCGTTTAATAAAAACGTCAGACTCAAACTTTTTATAAAGTCTATTTAATTAAATAAGTTTAAGGCTTAAAAAAAATATTGAGACCGTCAAGTCTATCTATTATACGATTAAAGAATTAAAAAAAAAACTGTAAAAAATTATTTAAAAAAGGACAGCTTTACCCTTAAGTTTGATGAGAAGTTAAATGATAGATGAAGGGCATTTTAGAGAGAGAGATCTCTGAGACGGCGTGTAAGGAGAAGTTGGAGAGATTCATGTTTGGTTCGGCTTTCCCATAAGTGCTTGTGCTATAAGTTGCAAATAAGTTGTTTATCCAAACAGAGCCTATATGTGACGCATCTCCTTGTTTGAGTGCTGATACTTACTTCTGATGAAAGTGCTAGTGAGTTTCTGAAACTGAAGTTAGCTTATATCCCTTGTGTTGTCACTCAAGTTTTTTCATTTCTTTCAATATAGCCCAAAACATGACATGCTTATTTCCCATTCACTCTTCTCTCTTGTTTCTTTTTCTTCACGAAATTATTCACAGTATACATACTCATGAACCTACTTGCTTATTTTTTTTAGATTTTCTTACATGAATGGTGGCTTGTGAAACCTCCAAACCAATGCATGGGTTTAGCTCTTGCTGGCATTGCTTCAATGGAGTAATTTTTTTCATTTTCATTTTCATTTTCATTTTGTAGGTTTCTAATTGGTTATTTGTTTGGGTAATTACTTATTGTGACTATTGATGCATGCAGGAGAGAAAGAACGTTTTTTTTCTTCACTGATTGTAGAGAGACATGAACCCAATGTTGTAGAGACTCAAGATGACATCACTGTAATGTTCCACCGTTTGATTTACGCCTCACGTACATCTCAAAATGGTTTTTCTTCTGAGGTCGGTTACCCTTTTTCACCCTTCTCTAGCCTCGTTTGATTGTACTAGCTTCTAACAAAGTTGATTTTGAATATAATTAGTGTGTTGGTTATGTTGAGACTCATGTGACAAAAATTGATTTTTGATTAAAATTGAGTTGTATGTAAAACGTTGTGTGTTTTGATACATTCAAGCAAAACTGAATTGAATAATAATTTGAGTAAAAATCAAATTTGGACACATAAGCTACAAATTTCAGCTTCGAGTTAGCATTCATTTTTGACATGTCAACGTTAGTGTCTGGAATCACTTTTAGGCCTCTATTAAAATGAATATAAACACACACTTACATTTTTAGAATTAATTTTGGTTTAATTGAGTTTGAATTATTTCATTCATGTTCACATGTTTTTACTTCCAAGGAAAGTTTGATGCAAAAAGTAGTGTTAAATTTTTAATTCTACACAAAATTTGCTGTTTATCAATACCTTCTTAAGTGTGTGTTTGCTTCATGTTTAAGGGTCATCCACAGTGGGTTGAACTTGAACCTGAAGCTCCAACTGATAGCTTCAAAGTTCAAACACACTGACTCCACACAAACCATAATTGAGGTTTATCAATCATTCAGTTTTATTTTGTAGAAATCAAACTCCTATATTTTTGCTAACTTTGTCATGTGAAACTAGACACACGCACAGACATGAGATTTAGAGTCTGGCAATTTTGTCTGACAGGAACCCAAAATCTATACTTTTTGGCAAAATCAATTCTGTTAGTGAAACAAAATACACATAATCTTCAATGGATTAAATAAATACCCTTGCGTGTGATTGTGCCTGTTATTGACGCATTTAATTTTCTGGAAATATTCAATGTCTTTCAACAGGTATGTTGCCGTTTCTCAGTTGGATTTCCACACAATTGGAAAAATTATTCAGCTCATAGTTCAGGAAATGAATGTGAACACGTGGATAAAGTTACTGGTTTTGACGACTCAAATACTTCTTCCCACAAAAAAAACAGCTGATGAGACCTCACATGAAGCTGAAGGTAACAACAATATTGCGAGTCTAAGGTTGTCTCAACCACAAGTTGGCGTGATTTATAATGGTGAAAATGGATTCTCAAATGTTGATAACTCAAATGCTTCATCGCACAAAAAAGCAGCTGATGAAACTTTGCAGGAAGATATGGAACCTGAAGGTAATGACAACATTGCGGGTCTTAAGTTGTCTCAACAGGAAGATATGGAACCGGAAGGTAATGACAACATTGCAAGTCTTGATTTGTCTCAACCACAGGTTGCCGTGATTTCTAATGGTGAAAATGGAGTCTCAAGTGTTGCTGCAGCTGAAAATAGTCAATCTTTGATGAGTGTATTTGAATTTGATCCTACCCATGAGCCAGGCAGTGTCAGGTCTCCACTTTACGCAAAGAAATTGAAGTTTGCCCAATTATCAAGTGACCACAAGGATAAGAAATGTATCAAGAAGAAGAATGTAGATGATACTGGTAACTTGTGTAGTAGGGTGCTAACAAGAAGCATTGCCAAGAAATGTCACATGATGCTTATAAAGGATGGGAAAGCTGAAGTAAAATGTTTCATTTCTCCTGTTAGAAGATCTACCAGGGTACTAAATTATAAAAAATGAGCTGTTTACGATTATTCTGTTGGATTTTGATCCTAACAGAAAAATTATTTGGCTTGCTTTTGAAGATATACAGATGTAGTGTTCATAGGATTTGAAGGCCTTTGGATTGGAATGTTCAAATTGGTGCTTCAACAACAAGCGTATTCCATAAGTTTTAGAATTTGCTTCTTTTATTTACACCCCATTTTTTGGGTTGTTGAATTAAGAATATATATGCACATCAGAATTCTTGGGGGATCCGCAACTTCAATCTTGCATTACTAATTGGTGCACTAGTTGGTTACACATTTATACATATTTCTTAGTTGTGCTTCTATCTATTGGTGAATCTGTATCCTATCCTATAGATGCTGTTTTATATTATTTGTTAATGTGGTGTGGTTTCACAAAAATCTCACTGTATTTAGATAAACAAAACTCATTGTTTTCAAATAAAGTATGGCGTGCATTCACGAAACCATTTGCTTTGGGTCAAAAATAAACATTTTGAATGAAAACCACATTTGACTTCTAAAAAATTGAATACATGATTTATTTAATATGGTCTCGCTAGCTAACAAGTGCTTCTAGAGACTCTTAAGATTTCAAATTTTTAAATTATTTTTTAAAAAGTTAAATGCTACAATTTTCACAGTATTGGATACACAAAAATAGAACAAAAATCCCAACCTACTTAATTATATATAAATAGATTTTTTTTATTAATTATACAACTATTCAGATTTTTTAATTCAAAATAAGAAAACTAGTTTGATTAGTTTAAAGAGAATGCAGAAGCGTTGTGTGTTATTGATATCTCAATTGCGTACAATTTATACATGAAAAACATAGAAGCATATCTAGAATATTCCTATGTTGTTGACCCATGAATTCTGCCTTAATTTCTACCATTTAATGGATTTGACTCTACATTTATTCCAATTCTGATATCCTCCATTATAGCAGATTGTCTGTCATTATTTATTTTACAATCAACACCTATCAAGGGATTTTGACTTTGATCCCTATCATGCCCCCTCAGCTAGTGGGTGGACTT
>Ga0228711_1006130_pt1 | contig 18024 bp, 21 predicted proteins | sample MedpolnodulmetaG_2_FD_177996 | JGI IMG/M metagenome (GOLD analysis project Ga0228711, IMG submission 177996) | Root nodule microbial communities from Medicago polymorpha collected in Santa Monica, California, United States - brown nodules | ecosystem: Host-associated > Plants > Roots > Nodule...
TTGCTGATTAAAAGATAAATTAGCTTTTTGTTTAGTTGATTCTTCTTATAAGTTCATTCCTAGATTTTTATTAGTCACCCTTGTATTAAATTAGTTAATGAGTATTGTGTGTAAAGCCCAATAGACACATGTGGTTACATCCAATTAATTATTTGTTTTTTTTCAAATTTTGACCGATGTCAAAGTGTTCGTATTTGTGCCGTGTTCAGTTTATGTGTTTGTGTCGGTGCTTCATAGTTTTTGGCTGATATATTTTTTTTATGGTTGATTTTCAAGAATACACTGGGAATGTACTGAGCTTTCTCATGGCAACAAAAGAACGTCCTGTGGTTGGGCCGAAAAAACCAGCCCTTACACCGAAGGCTATAATACACCAAAAGTTTGGCAAAAATGCTTGCTATGTGGTAGAGGAAGTGAAAGAGGTCTGTCAAACTGAATGTCCAGGGTTAAGCATTCCTCAGACGAGGCCATCTCTTTACCGCTGCACACTGCAGCTTCCAGAACTTACAGTTGTGTCGAGGACATTTAAGAAAAAGAAGGATGCAGAGCAATCTGCTGCGGAGATGGCTATAGAGAAGGTATTACTCATTTCCAATCAGTAAGCAAATTATTGATAATAATGAATAATATCATTGTGCTTGTACTCGATTATCCTTTTACTTACATGTTCATTTCTTTATTTGTTCAAACAAGTTATTTATAGTTACCAAGAAGTGGTAGAATTGAACTGATAAAATACTTACTCGGTTACATTTAGTTATTGATGATTATTTGTTATTTTTAGACCTGCTGTGAAGATGATAATAGCCTAAGTAGAAAGTTGAGTTTGATTTCTTGCATTTGGAGATGATTATTTTTTAATTTTCTGATGATTTTTTTTTTGGGGTCAATGTCTTGTATTTTAGAGGCTTTTTTTAATGTAGGTTTCAATTGTATTTTATACTGACTCATTGTTGCAAACTATATATTTTAAATACAGAGGATAGGCAAATGGATCTTTACCTAGTGCCGATTATACAGTAACAATTTATTCAATATGCATGCTTCCTATCTGCATATTATTTTTTAAATTGCCACTGCTACGTAGGAACTCCTTTGTGTTGTATCATATCTGCTATTTCAAGTGTTTACCTGTTTTGAGAGGATTATGACATTTAAACTTTCACAATATTACAACTATGAATTGCTCTCCTGCAGATTGGTATCATTACAGAGACTACTGATCTTACTCCTCAGGATGCACAAGAAAGTTTAGTTGCTCGAATTGCCTATATCTTTTCAGAAAAAGTAGGTAATTTTTTCTGTGTATTGAATGATGCCTACTTTCAGTTATGAAAATAAAGTATTTTAGGAGCACTACAGTCCCTTTTATGTAATAAGAGGTGTTTGGAAGAGCTTATTTGAGCTTATCTCGTGACATTAGCGCTTATGCAAGTGTGTGAATAGTTTTTAGAAATAGTTTATGATAGTTGGCTTATAAGCGCTTAGCTTGCGTTTTTGGCATATATGATAAACACCTTCTATTGTAGAAACAGGTTATATACAAGATCTTATATGATCGTAGTGCTTAAGTAAGCTGTTCTACAAACTCGCCTTAAATCATTTTGTTGTGTTTAGCCGGATGATCCAATGATCCTTCAGGTTTCTAATTCTGTTTCACCTGGCCATCCTTATGATTTTTTTTCCTAACTGCTAGATTGCTCTGTAAGTAGCCAGTTCTTGGTTGAGCTGGTAATTAAGACATTTGGTGAAGAAGTTTGAGAACAGATTCCTCACTGATGTTGCTGTGTACTATTTAGTCTGTAGTTAGTTTCAAGTTATTGAACATCAATGTTTGTTGCAATGAACATTAAGGATACACTACTAGAAATTACTATATTCTTATTCCCTTCATTCCCGATTGTTTGATAGCAAGCAAATAATTCTTTTAGAACTGGTCTGATCTCTGAACGTTGTTGGACATTCAAAGGTTGAAAACATCAAGTTTATGAATTTTATCTTTCTACTTTCTTGTAGTTTTTTTCTCATGTATTTTAGTAAGATATGACATACAATTACACCTTGCTGGTCATCACATTGAAAAATTAGTCAAAATGAAGTATTATTTTTTTGGACTTCATGATTTACCAATATTACATGTGTTTGTCAGTGAATTTAAATTCAGTCTGATACCATTTTTCTTTGCCATTCATCACCTATACAGTTTCTTATATCTGATCATCCGCTCAGTGGTCACATTCGTGCTAGTTTGAGGACGAAGAGCGATCATTGTGGATCAATTCCTATTTCTGTCATTGCTGTCTGTGATGCAAAGATTTCTAGTTTGTGTAAATGTATTAATCCTGAGGTGGAGTCAAATCCGTTTTTGGTCCTTCCATATATAGTAAGGGCTGCTACAAGGTTAAATGAGTTTCTTGTTACATCTGAACAACATATCTGGATTAGAAAGCTGAGTCCATATCCACAAGATATTATAGAGTCATTAATGGAAGAGGGTGATTCACAAGAATGCATTCAGGTTGAGGCCATACGCATTCCTAGTTCAATGGAAAAACATGTTGAAGCTGTGACTCTCTGTATGTCTTTAAGAGAGCACTACCTTGATATCATTGCAAATGAACTTGGGTTAGAAGATGGGGCCAATGTTCTGATTTCAAGGTATGATGTATTTACAAAGAATTTTCGTAAACTAGATAATTGCTTTCTAACTTATTCTTGATCTTTGTGGCTCCAATAGGAATATAGGCAAAGCTTCTTCAGAGACCAGACTATTCTTTGCTGCTCCACAACTACTGGATCGGTTTTTTGTATCGGGAAATGGAAAAGAAACCATTCATTTTGAAGGATCTCTAAATGCAAGGGCAAGATACTTGTCTGGGCAAGATATAGTTGGTGATGCAATCTTAGCATGCATCGGATATACACGGAAATCGAGAGATCTTTTCTACGAGGATGTAACTGTTCGGTTATATTACAGGTCTCTTTAAATTCAAATGTTTATTGTAATTGTAATAGTACAATGGTCAACCTTATATTACATTCTTGGCTAAACTTAATACTTGGTGAAAAGGTGTTATTATGTCAATTTGTCATGCATTTTTGCTTTATTATTGCGGCCAACTGAAGTATTTTTATTTTGGGAGACCAACCTGTAAAAACCTTTGCTGTTTTTGATAACTGAGTAGATTTCCTTTTAACTCGTCATAATTTAAAACCTATCTAATAAATAATTTCTCCAGGTTTTAGTTAGGCATCCCACGGTTGCTTAGGCTAAGAAAGATAAAGGGACCTTTCTGATGTTGCTGCAAAATGAATGTTCATAATAAAAGTAGACAACTTTGATTATTTGACTAGGAGGTTTTTCTGATCTTCCAACTTTTGTTTCTCGTTTGCATGATGTTTTTTTGGAGACGTATACTAGTTTTGTCCTCCCATCCATTTTTGCATCCATTGAATTCTTTTAGATGAGTATTTTTGTTGGTTAGAAATATTTGTCAGTTTCTGTTTGTGTAAAATTATTCAACTTTGCATCATTTAGTGATTGCTAGGTTTTCTATACAGGATGCTTCTAGGGAAGACTCCAGGAGGAATTTACAAATTATCCAGAGAGGCACTACTCACAGCTGAGTTGCCTTCAAGATTTACCACGAGAGTTAACTGGAGGGGTTCCCTTCCTAGGGATATTCTTTGTATGTTTTGTCGCCAGCATCACCTGTCTGAACCTCTCTTTTCCATTATAAGTCATCCTCTCAAAATACCAACTGAATCATCGAAGTCATGTTTTAAGGCTGCAGGCTTGGGAACTGATGTGATTGAATGTGCCAATGGGGCCTCTGTAAATGGATGTCCAAAGCAATCAGATTCAGGGATGTTTAAATGTGAAATAAAGTTGCTTTCTCGGTGTGCGGAAGTAATACTTTTGTGTTCCCCTGAGGATTGTTATAAGAAGCAGAATGATGCTATTCAGAATGCCTCATTGAAACTTCTATCATGGCTGAACAAGTATTTTAATAGTGTAACTGCTCCTTTTGAACGGCTCTATGAGACTGCAGGGAACTTCGGCATCCACGTTTTTTCCAAAAACCTTTTCAGAGAGATTGTAATTGGTCAATCCATTCAGAATGGCCATCTTTATGCAATGCAGTGTAATAAATCACTTGAGCCAATGTGTGCAAATTCATTACAAGACATGTTAGTAAATGGCGTTTGCAGCTTAAAGATTGAAGGTCCAGACTCTGGTGTCTGTCCATGCAATGGATCCTTACCTTGTATTAGTTATTCAGTATCTTTGGTTGTGGAGGGTGAAAATATGAAAGAAGTTATTGAATCTTGTAATGAGTTTGAGTTTGAGATTGGGGTTGGTGCTGTGATTTCATTCATTGAGGAGGTTGTGATGCAGATGTCTGTTGGCCAGTATGCTTATTTCAACACGAACTTGCTCACTTCTGATTTGATTTTTGCTTCAGCTGGTGATTCAGCCATAATGTTGTCCTTATCTTCTAGTGAGTTACTTTCTCCTGTTACCCTCCCCCTAAGCACCCACACATGTACGTTGTTTTGCAAGTGGCTAAATTGCTGATTCTAAATTGCAAATTGTGTTGATGGTTTTATATTCTTATTTTGCAGAGGCCTGCTGTGTGGAGTATGAAATAAGTTTGACCAAAGTTGCAGAACCTCCAGAGGAAAGAATGGAGCAGGCTCTTTTTAGCCCTCCACTTTCAAAGCAACGAGTGGAATTTGCAGTGCAACACATTTTAGAATCACATGCTACTACTTTGGTACGCTTAGCTTTCTCAACTTATTTTCTTTTGTTAGTCCGAGGTCCAAGTTGTGAGTTTGAGGTTCTCCTTCATTGCAGCTTGATTTTGGATGTGGATCTGGAAGCTTGTTGGAAGCATTGCTAAATTACACAACTTCGCTGGAGAAAATTGCTGGTGTTGATATTTCACAAAAGGGTCTTACGCGGGCTGCAAAGGTTTACATGCACTTTCCTATCTCAAAATTTGCATTTTAGTTTTTTTAAGTAGAGTAATTAGGGTTTAGGCTTAGATGTGCAAGAAAAGAAGTGTCTTCTATAGTTTGGAATATATAATACCAGGGAGCGTTGTCTGCTCAAGATTGATCCTAAATATGCCAAAGTAATGGCTTTTGTCTGACCGTGAATTCAAGATAACGAAACATTTTTTTATTGAATGATAAAGGTGAGCTCAAAGGCTCTACAATGGTGGAATAATAGAAAAGAAAGGATAAACTGGAGTGTGAAGTGTGAACACTCTTACCAGAGCACAATGCTCCTAACCAGAGTGAGCTCAATGCGTTCCTCACTACATTCCCCTCCCTTTTATAATAGAATATTCCCTAAAATCAACGAAAGTGCCAACTAACTCTCATTTCCTATGCTTCTGCAATCTTCTAGAATGTGCCTTACCTAGGTGTCCTATCATTGTCCCGACTCCATCAAGATCTTGAGAAGGTGTTTATTATGTCCATCTTGTATTATGTAGTCTTTGTGCATAATTGGCAGGAACCCAAGAATTGAATTTAAAAGAATTAATGAAAGAACACTTTTAGTGGGAAAATAAGAAAGAATCAGAGAGAACTCTCCTCCAAGGGTTTCCCACTCTCTACAATACTGCTCTATTCACCAAACGTTAACAAATATTAATCCTCCCCTTCTCTACACCAAACGTTAACAAATATTAATCCTTCCCACTACCTAATACTTCCCTAACTCACTTCTAACCTCATATCCTAACAAACTCATCTTTATCCTTGTCCTAACAATAATGCTGCCCATAACTTTTGAAAATAGAAAAGTGATTGGTCAAACAATTGTCATTATTATGTTGAGTATCATGTACGTGCCTTATTTAACGGATGCAGATATTTTAATATTTGAGTATATGTCTTTGACTTGATATTTACTGACTTGAATTCTGCTCAGTGTGGAAATATTGTTTAAAGTAATGAATTTATGTTGGATGAATAGTTGATGCTGGCAGCCTTTTGATCTTGGAGGTCTTGGTCTTATACTTATAGGACCTTCTAGTGCTTTGTGTTGGAAGCTGAAATCATAATTTTGTTCTTGTATGTATGTGAAATTTCTGTCTGTAAGCTGCTTGATTTTGTGTGCATAAATTGTGCAGGTACTGAATTCAAAATTAGATGCAAATCCAGATGCTTGTGTGACAAGAACTGACATAAAGTCAGTTATTCTTTACGAAGGTTCAATTACAAATTTCGATTCCAGGTTGCATGGGTTTGATATTGGTACTTGTTTAGAGGTATTTCTTAATCCATTTTATATTCCTATTATTGTTGACTTCATATTTTTTGATAAAATGTTGACTTCATTTTTGATATGGTGTGTCCTAAATCAAGATATATTAATTCTTTATTACTTGTATAAAATCATCTATGATACATGGTTTGTTTGGCGCTGAACGTGTAACATGTTTATGTTTATCATATGATAATTAAGTTCACTGTCTGTAACTTGCTTGAGTTTGATGTTTTAAATTGCACTGTGTCGGATGATTTCATATTGTGATGTTTGAATTAGAAATCATGTGACTTAAAAAAATTTCAATTTAGCTCTTCCGTTTAAATTGCAAATATGGAAGAGTTTCATGAAAATTTTAGTAAGGAATTGATACCACATTAGCTCACTTTAGAGGAGATAAACCCACCCCATGTTGCTAGCATTCATTTTAACACGTTTAAATACTTTCGGCTTAAAAACCGGATGATGCTGCTGATGTGGTCGTTCTTTAGCCTGTAAACAAGCACTTCTACATAAACCGATGCTTGCTAGCATTCATTTTAACATATCCTAGTTTAAACGCTTTAGGCTTAAAAACTGGATAATGCTGCTGATGTGGTCTTGCTCTTTAGCCTGTGAGCAAGCACTTCTACATTTTTATCACTTGGAAATACCTCTGCTTCAATTTGCTGGAATATACTTTATACATGCAACCAGTGTCATGTTCTTGGAAATACCATTGCTTCAATTTTGCTCATGCATGATGTTTAAACCTGTAGATCTGCATTTGTGTAGAAACTCTGATTATCTTGGTACTGAATCAACCGATATAAATTGCTTATTTAATAATGCAGGTGATTGAACATATGGATGAAGATCAAGCTTGTCTCTTTGGGGATGTGGCATTAAGTCGTTTTTGTCCAAAGATTCTCATTGTTTCTACGCCAAACTTTGAATACAATGTAGTGCTACAGAAGTCGAATCCCCCTACCCAAGAACAAGAAGAATTGGACGGGCAAACCCTCTTACAGTCATGCAAGTTTCGCAATAATGACCACAAATTTGAGTGGACCAGAGAACAGTTCAACCAGTGGGCATCTGACTTGGCTGCACGGCACAATTACAATCTGGAGTTTAGTGGGGTTGGTGGTTTTGCTGATGTTGAACCAGGTTTTGCTTCACAGATTGCTGTGTTCAAAAGAGAATGGAGTCATGAAGATGAAGTCCAGACGCTTACTGATATAGATAGCCATTATAATGTAATATGGGAATGGAATAGCAAAAAGAAATAGCTTTTTTTTCTTTAAAAGAAGATAACGGAATGAGACTTATATAGTTCTGATTGCTGGGCTTGCAAGAAGACAACCAAAATAGAATGGATGCCTGGAAATAAGGGAAGGAAGTATTGATAGGTTTAGTTAAGGGATAGAGTCTGAAATTGCTAGGATATATGTAGTGAGATATTTTGTGGAGCTGGATGGTTAAAAAGTTAGGGTCTTCCCCTAGGGTGACATGAAGTTTAAAAGAATACACATGTTGGTTTTTTATGGTAGAATTCTATTATTATTATACAGATAATGGCGATGTTTTGGTTTATTTTGCATCCATCGACACGAGATTGTGTTTTGGTTTTTCATCAATTCATTCAGCGTATTCATTGGCACTAATCAAAAAGTTGTATATATAACTTTTTAAACATCAACTATTCGCAAGAGCAGATTGAAAGACAAGATAATTGCTATAAAGAAATTTGAAACAATATTACAGAAAACAAGGCAAATATGCATAAAATGCAGGAGCATGTAAGCTAGAACATAACAACTATGCATGAAATATCATCACAGCTTCCAAGAGATTTGGCTTCTTTGACTAACTTTGTAGCTGCTTTTTGAGCATCATCAACATCCTTGATACAGTCGCAAGCTTCTTGGTTCTTCATCACCTGCAAAAGTGAACCCAATGTTTAAGTTGATAATTACTTAACACAATTTATTGTCATTAATTCTAGCATAAACGAAGTCGCCTCGTACCTTCCATAGACCATCACTTGCAAAAATGATGAATTCAGTGTCCTCATCAATTTTCTTGATCATCACATCTGGTTCTGCAGTGATGTGCTCCTTCAGTTTTCCATCTCCAAATGCTCTTGTCATCGCTAACTGGCCATCCACTCTTGGAACATCCCCTTAACAAAATGGAGGGAAAAAATGACGCATATCGAGTTATAGAAAACTTTTAATCTTTCATTCTGATTGTTATATTATTAGAAAACTCTAGCTATTCAGCAAAAAAATAGGTGTCATGCATAGACTTGAAATTCTTATGATATACAAAAGTAAGTTTATATTCATGTATGAAAAAAGAAATTTATTACATGATTAAGGAAGTTATGCATTTATAGATTTGGTTGAATTTATTTCATCATTACCAGGTCTCTTAAAAACACAACCTCCTCTGCTCTCAACCAGATCTTTTTCCTTCTCTGGTTCGTGATCCACAGTTAGTTGTTTTGCAAGACCATTTTTACATGATATTGCTCGAGAATCGCCAACATTTATAACTAGTAGCTTTACTCCGTTAATTAGTATTGCTGCCACAGCTGTTGATCCTCCACGCCAATCGGCTATGTTTTCTAAAATCTCGTTGTCCGTAGCTTTACATGCTTTCTTAACAGCATGCACTGGATTTTCCCAGAAATCAGGCTATCCATGCAGGATTAAGAAATCAAATGGCGGTGAGAATAATAATGTGTAGACAGAAATATATAATATATCTATTACTAAAGTATATACCTCACTCAGTATATTTTGGAATAGATGGTTTTGCAAATATTTTGCAACATCAGGACCTGCATGTCCATCAAATATTGCATACAGTCCTAAATCATATCCATTGAGCTTTCTGTGTTGAGCAAAAACATAGTCCTCCATTCCATGGTTCATCTTTCCTTCAACTAAATGACATCCATGGCTGAATTGTCGAGTCGAAGTCTTATTATCTTCACCTGCATCTTTCATGAACAGGCCTTTGTGAATTCCGTCCTGTGAGAAGAACAGAAAAAAAAAAATGTTATCTAACGTATTTTGAAAGCGTCAAGTATTCCCAAGTATAACTTTAGTTTTTGATGACATTGCAAGAATGTATATACGACAAAATTTCCCACGAGATAAACTGAAAATGTATACTTCTGTAACTGCAGTAGGACCGTCGTCTCCTAGTAAGTACTCTCCTTCCTCTTGTTGATCATCAATCACATCATCATCTCCTCCAGATTTTTCTTCATTGTTGTCATCACCGGCTTCATCGTTATCTTCATCCTCACTACGTTTTTCATCTCTAGAAAAGATATCTTCTGCCTGCTATTAAATGAAAATCATGAATTTGCAGACTATGATAACGAGGAAGGTGCACTACCAAGGAAATTTCTTTGAAAGAATGTTTATTGATGTAAATTGTTTTATTTCTTTGCTTTATCACTTGGAAAATTCTAAAAGCAAATCAATTCATGTGATTTTCATGTTCAAACCGTGTAATACTAGCTCTATTTTCCACCATATATACCTGCATCAGCCTTTGATTACATTGTAATGCTAATGGGAAAAACAAGAGTAAAAGAGAATATATAACCTTTCTGTCAAGAGTCTCCACATAGCTTTCCTTTCTTGATGTCTTCTAATATACAAGGAGTTAACTTAGATCATTGATTCCTATAAGCTTGTGATATCAATAGAAAGAGAAATATATATACCTTAAAAGCAGCATGATTCCCATCAGCAATCAAAGTAGACTTTCTCTTATGTAAGTTAGAATGAGCCTGATCAAGACACAACAAAATCACATGTGAAATGTGAAATACTGAAAATGTGAAGACTAAATGTAAAAACCAATGGTCAACTGGTGTTTTTCTAGTAAAATATATTATGAAAATGAATGATAAGTGAAAACCAGGGACGGATCCAGACTTTAAGTATATGTGGAGCTAAAATTTCATAAAAACAATAATGCAAACTAAATTAAAAATAAGAAATATCATCAGATTCATCAATCAAAACAGAAAACACATCATCCGCCATATCACATACAATTTCTTGAGTTATTTCAAATGTACAAGCAGAAGCAAGATCCTTTTGAATGCTAGGGGCAGACATATAGTTATTTCCGGGAGCACAATTTCATCACACTGTAAACTAGATGTACAACTCCAAACATACAGTACTATCCCATTCTAAACCAAAAAAAATCCACATAACCAAGCCCCTAAGTCCTTCACAAAACACAATAACTCCCTCCAAATTACACATAACGAGGCACCACAACCATAATAGGCAACAGCTGAATTCTTCTTCCACATATGAAGTCTGCAACATAAAGCAAAAACCACCACAGTGTCCAATAATGCATCATGTCTACCATTTTCACTATCTTGCCCTCATTGCAGTAGCTTCTCAGTTAAAATAAGATTGATCTTCAATCCGGGAAAATACCTCTAAATTTAAAGGTACTTGTACACGAGATAAATGTGAGAGCTTCTGAAAAAATTGAGACAATCCAGTTTCTACTTAAACAAAACTTAGTAATCAGGAAAAACATAGTTGTATCACTAAGGAAACCCTAGTAATTGGTGTCACTAAGGAAACCCTAAAACAAACAATTGGAGAATCATCAATACCTTAGAGTTGAGAAGGAGGAGAAATTTGAGATTGAGAGAGGATGAAAAGAGAAGAGAGGGGCGTACGTGTTTACAGGAAGCAGGAAAATGAAAGAGAGTGTTTGTTTGTAGAGACATGCAAACATATTCAATATATATACACTTTGAAGTTTCAAGCAAAATGGTGAGAAATTCATAATGGAGTGTGACACACATATATAGCAGCATCTTGAATGAAATAAGCGTACCTTCATGATATTTGTTTGATGAATGACTTTCTCTTTGACTGAGTTTCAAACAAAAGGTGATGAGAGAATCATAGTTTATAACATGCAACAATATAGATATTTTAAGAATGTGATGTGTGCAAGTGTCGAGTGTGTAAGGAAGTATATTTCTTTGCAGGGAAAGAAAATACACGTGGTTATAGAATGTGTAGGGCAGTGTCCCTCACCGTTTGCATTTGATTTTTGCAAACTCACTACACAAGTAACCATTTTATATTATCAGAAGAAAAAGAAGGTAACCATGTTACTTCTCTTGGGACAATGAATAATGTGAGTACTAAAAATAATACGATGGTTAAAATATAAACTTAGTTAAATAGTGATAAATCCAGTAGAGTCCTTTAACCACGTTGCCTTGAGTTTAAATTAGTCTGCAATCTGTATATATAGAAAATGTTTTGTTGATAGAGATGAAGTTCACTTTTAGTTGAGTTTAGTATGTAATCTGCATATGGATTAGTTTCTGATTTTTTTATTGAAGAATAACTTTTTATTTCATTCAGCATCCTTCAAAAACAATCAACTATTTCTCAACAAATAATTATTTTCGGACTTTCCTCAAAAAAAATTATTTTCGGTCTAAGAAATTTATAAACTTAATTTTTTTTTCCAAAACGAGAGATGAAATTGGGCCTAGATTGAACCCATAATGTACTGAGTCGTCCAGGCCCAGGATGCATTCATTTTGTTTTCTTGTTTAATTTATCACTGTTACTTTTTCCACCTCATGAGTTTCTCCCACACCCTATTTGGATTTTAAAATCCAAAATATTTTAACTGCATAGGGAGCGCGAGAAACACATTGGATGGGAAAAGCACGTGTCTCAATTTATTTAATCAAATAAAATGAAGTGACTTTACAAAATGAAGATAACATGAAACATAGTAAGCACTTAATTGGGGAGAAAGTCTTAGTTGGTCACAAACACAAATAAAAAATGAGTACTGCTATATCTCCCGAGAGATATTCCCACGAAGGGATAGCGAAACACAGTTTAGCCAATAAAAATTGCTGCTGTCCGGAAAAAACGTCAGTGTGGTTCCCATTTTTTTTTTTAAGTAGCGGTTTGCAAACAATCAAATAAAATCCAAGGGACAAAATGTTGCCAACACACTCGGGAATTTCCTGAGCTTTTCCCTCACACTCTCTAGCATTATCCATAAAAAATACCTAGGCACTCACATATAGATAAGAAAAATTAAAGATAAAAGTAAAAAAAATGATGTGACTAATTTATTTCTCTTTTAATTTTTTCTAATTGTGTGTGTGCACCAAAATGTTTTTCATTTAAGGTTGTGCCTATAGAAGAGTTACTCGTTTATGGGAAGGGAGGGTTTGAGATATCTAAGTCTATATCTTAATATATATATTTGATATTTTAAAGAAGTTTAAAGAACATCATTTTTTAAAATTTGTCAAAAAAAAACTTTTTAAAGTCTTCAGAATTCAAAAAAGAAAAATAAGTCCTCTCATCTCTTCCCCTTCTAAACCCTCCATCCAAACGTATCTTTAAAAATATTTCAATTTGGCACTGATTTGCTTTAGAAGAAAAGTATAGTCAAGTGCCTTTTACATAAATAACTTGTCAAATGCTCTGCTGGTCTTCTGTTCAGGATTCAGATGTTAATTTAATTTATCTTCAGAATCATTTGCTTCTGTGTAGCCTACTAATGATTATTGATTGAGCATCATAAATTGTTGGAGTTACAAAGTTTCATATGGTCACCTTGGAGAGTGGGTGAATGTCACGGTATAAGAATAAATAAATTTTACTTGAGGAGAAGTTCTTAAAAGTTGGCAGATGTTATTTTGCTCATTTCAACTCTTATAAGCACAAGTTTAGGTGAAAAATTAATAGTGTTAGAACCATTTATATATTTTTGCCTAAAAACATTCTTCTTAACATGGTATCAAAATTTTCAAGATCAATCATTCATGTTTCACTCAACAAATAGATTACCTAAGATAGTTAACATGTCTCAGCATTGCATCATAGTCTCTAATTTCTATAACCGTGTGATCAAGAGTTTTTAGTAGTTTCATTCAACAATAAGATTTTAAATAGTTAGTTAACAATAACAAAAATAAATAAAAAATAACCAATGGAGAGAAAGGGAAGGAAGAAAGACTGCAGATAAGAGTTAAAAAGGGGGAAAATCTCTATCATATATCCTCATCATTTCGAATCAAACTCTCCCTTGAGATAAAATTTACACTTAAATGAATAATAAGAGAGAAAATGAAATTCAATGAATTAAAAAAATAGTTGAGTAGGAGACCAGGAGTACACACATACAGAAAACATAGACATGTAGTTAATTTATTAGTTGATTATATCTTAAGTAATCATTTTCTTTATTTCATTTGGAATAGGTGAAACTTATGAATCCATCGATTTTTGCTGTTATTGTTAGTTGGTTGTCCGGCTTGCATGGAGTTGGTCAAGGTGCAACTACAAGAACGGCTACAGAAGGGATTATACAGCCAGTAATAGATGATAAACAATGTGGAAGGAAACTTAGTAATGCAAACTTCAAAGACTCTACTGCCTCCATGGTGTTCGCGACTGTATTTGCACTATTTTCAGTGATCCTAAACGCTGCCAAGCTTGCAAGACGAAACCAACAAAACAAATAAAGGTTAGAAACAAGCAAAAACAAACATGTATTTCATGCAGGAGATAAACTGGAGGGAAGTTTCATATGATTTGCGCCTAGTCTATCTCTCTACTTCTCATGGGCATTAAATAACCGGGACTCAGTCTTAGACACAAACAACTCTCATGATATGGTCATGTCAAATTTTCATATGAGAGGATCAAAATTGAGGGTCACAATGTGTATGTTTAACAACAAATCTTAACTCTTGAAGCAATATCCAAAGCTAATATTCATATCCCTGTAGCTTATTTAATGTAGAACAATAACAGAAATGAAAAAAGACTAATTGGTAGAAAGTTGGAACAGCTCTCTCTCTCCCCTTCGTAGAAATTTAAAATATGCAAGTAAAACATTGTTAATTTTCGTTTTTTAGCAGGCATGCTTGCAGAGGTAATCTGCCATAACAGACACACTAACACAAACAGGCGAACTAGTCCATTCAAGGTTGCTCCATGTCCCATCATTATAAGGAAAAGATTTGCGTTTATATATTGATTATCCCTTTCATAGAGGCTGACAGGATTGAAACCATGCTTAGCTTGGGGCAAACCATGCAATCTGGACAAGCATATTCTTTATCCCTGATGTCCTATATGAGTTTCAAGCGACGTTGGTTCACATACGATCTTAGAATAAGGTTGTGTGATAGACAAGAAGACTGCAGCAAAGAATGGTTAAAAATTAATGGTGCTGCAGTTTTGGCTTGGTGTTTGTCAGGGATCATGCGAGTCAGAAATCACAGGACGACTCTTTTGGGGCAGGATTGCTAGCTACTACAGAAGGGATTTATTTATTTGGAAGTTGAGCTACTGAGTTTGTTTGGAAAGTCATGAGTCTGTACCATATCCTTTGAATAGGAAATAAAGACTTTTCATCTAGTGAACCTTAACTAGGAGATATCAGTATGTAACTATGTATGCCTTTTGGTTTGATGAATGGGACTGAGGGTACATTCTTAGATCAACATAGTTTCAGATGTTTTAGTCATTGTTGCTATTTCTAGGGGTTCACCTCAGGCATGGATCAAAGATGATCTTGATATTCTTTTTAGCATGTTACTTTCGAATTATTCTAGTTAGAAATCTAATATTTGCATCATACTGTAAAACCATTTAAATTTTTACACGTGCAATAACTCGACTTCTTGTTAAGGTTTCGTATATTATTCAGTCATAAGAAGTAAGAACTAAAAGACAGAGCTGATGTAAACGGTAACCCAACTTCAGTATAATGCTAAGTTTTCAACAGGGAAGTCTAAAATCCAAATTGGATTGCGCCTATAGAATGAATTGGATTGAATTAACATAAAAAGCAGGATTAAGTTAGGCAAGCAGACTAAATAAGCAATATGTACATGTGAAATAGAAGGCAAAGAAAAACAATGGATTTACACTTACTTCAACATTTGGGATATGAGCTATCTTGTGCCAGTCACTGCCTGTATTTTGGTTACATCTCTCAACTAGCTCAGGACATCCATGTATCTTTAAATTCTGAAGGTTTTGAAGGCGATCCATATGTTGAGGTAGTGTCAAATTTGGACAGTCAGCAATGAGAAGCGTCTCGAGTGATGTTAGATCTACCAACCATTCTGGCAATGCCATTAAACTCGAACACTCTGAAATACCCAAGTATCTCAATGTTGTACCAGCTCTTCTAAGCCAACCAGGTAATGCTACCAAATTTGGTAATTTGTCAATTGAAACCCGTTCAAGTTTCAAGGAGTAGTTTTCATCCTCTTCTCCTTCATCCTCAAAACTAATCACCTCTGCACAAGCCTCGATGGTCAGTCTCTTTAAAGCAGTCAAGTACCTCAAATCATGTGGAAGGAAGACCAAATTATCACAATTCCACAAAACTAGAATTTGTAGATATTTCAAGTTTCCAATACCTATGAAAGACAGATCAGTGATTTTTGTGGTAATCCACAAAATTCTAAGGCTGATAAGATTCAGCAAATTTTTGGGAATATATGCAAGTGCTACACATCTACAGAGATTTAATACCTCTAGGCTATGAAGCATGCAAATGGAATCTGGGAGTTTTTCCAACCTCTGGCAATAGCTTAGATCAAGATACCTCAAATGCTTCATTTTGTTGAAACAATCCGGCAAGAACTGAAAATTAGAACCTTGAATATTCAACACCCTTATGTACTTGAACTTGTTGGAGATCCATTTGACAAACGGTTCGGTGATTGCAAGTTCCTTTTGAAATGTATGCCAGAATCCAATGGTTCGGATCTTACTCGGCATTTTACCAAAGGTAGGAACTCCTTCGCCGCTGTCTGAAAATGATAAATGCTGCACTTTTTCTTTTATATTTGTTGAATTAAATTTTACGACTGCCCTTTCACTTTGCATTGTGAACACGGCAAGGTCGTGAACAAGATCATGCATTTTGAAAAAGCTGATGCCTAGAAGTTCAAGTTCTTCAGAAATAAGACCGTCAATAACCAATTGTTCTTCAGCAGCACATTCAAAGAAAGACCTTGAAACTAGCTCCTGAATATAAAACTCCCCAAGATCTTCTGGTTCCTCATCTTCACTTTTGGTTTGTAGTAGTCCATGTGCCATCCAAAACGAAATCAGCTCCAAATTAGTATACTCATAACCCTTAGGAAAAATTGAACAATAAGAAAAACATTGTTTCAATCCAGATGACAAGTGATTATAGCTTAGTTTCAACGCAGCCAAAATGCCATCATCATCTTGAGGGTTCACTTTCCAAATTTCACTATCTCTTACTTTCTTCCACTCACTTTCACTAGGTCTTGCTCTGAGCAAGCACCCTAAACTTACCACTGCTAGGGGTAACCCTTTACACTTTCTAGCAATGTCCTTCCCAACTTCCACAAGCCTTGGGTTGTGTTTCGCCTCTCCTGCTGGAAATGCACACTTAGCAAAAAGCCGTAAACAATCTTCTTCTGGGAGATACCTCAAGCTGTGCTTATAAGCATTCCCCATTATCGAAGCAACCCTGTCACTACGAGTGGTCGTGATAATCTTATTCCCAAGTTTATCATCATCATCATGCATCCCCAGTAAAAGATTTTTCAATTCAAGCCATTCTCTATAATCTTCATTCCAAACATCATCTAGAACAAGCAAAAATTTCTTCCCCCATAACCTTTCGCGAAGCATATTTTGCAATTGATCAAAACTATACTTGTGAGCATCTATTTCCATTCCATGCATAGCTTTAAGAATCTCTAACACTAACCTCTTAACATCAAAAACATCAGAAACAAAAACCCACATACGCAAATCGAAAAGCTCAATCACCCTATCATCATTATAAACTAATTGAGCAAGTGTTGTCTTCCCCAACCCTCCAATTCCAATAATTGGAATAACATCAATCTCATCATCATCACTATTTAATGGTGGATCCATCAAAAACTTAATAATCTTTTCTTTCTCTCCATCTCTACCAATCACATGAGAAGGTCTAACATAAGAATGAGTCTCTCTTAAAACCCTAGTACTAGTACTTCCACCACTTCCACTTCCACTAGCGTGATTCTCTGATACTATTAAACCCAATTTCATCCTAAGAGAAGCAATCTGATCTATTCTAGTATTCATGTGTTTGATCTTATGAGCCATTTTAACACGAAATGTAAGAGGGTTAGTAGAAGATGAGAGAAAACGTTGTACCTTAGTGTTGAAGGTTCCATGTTTTTTGACAACATGTTTCCTTAAAGATTCAAATTCAATCTCATCAAATATGTCCCTAGCATCAAACAAAGCATCTTTGAGTTGTTGAAGCCATAGTGAAATGGAGTTGTTTTGTGTTTGTTTGTTTTCAGCATCAAGAATGAATGCATTGATGATGGTGAGAGTGTTTTGGAGATTGGTTACTTCATCTTGGAGACCCTTTGCCATTGAAATGTTGTGAAAAGCTGTTGTTAGTAGTTTGTCTAACATGTTTGTTAACAAACCTGAAACTGTTGAAGCCATGTTCTTGCTTTTCTGTAACTGTGTTTAAGGAATAAACAAAGTACGATAAGGTTCCAACTTCAGACATCAGAGATGAGATGGAGAAAAACATAAAATAATGTGAAAAAGATGATAAAGGGAGAAAGGTGCTATGTAGTGAAAAGCGTACCTATTTGAAAAAAGTTTTTTATTAACGTCTCTCTCGGTACTCTTTAGCTTTTTTTT
>Ga0228711_1006132_pt1 | contig 18021 bp, 8 predicted proteins | sample MedpolnodulmetaG_2_FD_177996 | JGI IMG/M metagenome (GOLD analysis project Ga0228711, IMG submission 177996) | Root nodule microbial communities from Medicago polymorpha collected in Santa Monica, California, United States - brown nodules | ecosystem: Host-associated > Plants > Roots > Nodule...
GAGAGCAGAGGGTTAGTATTTGTTAATTCATCATCTCAAATATCAATTCATAATGCGAGAGCGGAGCTTTGATATTGGAACAAGTGAATTTAGACAAGGGTTGCGAAACATGAGAATAGTCTAGCAACCCTTGGGACATATAAAGTTTCGATCTTCAAGGATTCTAATAACAATCAACCATGAGAATAGGCGTGATTGTTAGAGGAACACACTCACTGCACCTCGAGAGAGGCTTTGATACGCTAAAGAGAAACTTGTCCTTAGAAAGTAGGTCCAATATAAAGTTATGATTTATGGTTTGCTTGTGACGGATTTATCATTACGATGAACCAATAATCCCAAGGCGCGCTTTTTATAATTATTGTTTTAAAACCTTTAAAACCCAAACTTCTACTATCAAACTTTCTTCTAATTACGTCTTGAAAGTTAATAGAATTAAACAACTCCCTATCGGAACGATACTCTCTTTTTACTACTTCGGTGAAACCGTGCACTTGTGGTTTTGCTCATCAATATACTAATATTTCACACCTTTTTTTTAAAATCATATATAAAATAATATTTACAAGTTTTGCCACCTTGTTTTTATTTCATATTTGATCCCATTTATTCTTAAAATCAGGTTTTGAAATTTACTCACAAAAACAAAATTTACAATATATTTACAAAACTGCCACCTTATTTATATTTCACACCTTTTTTTAATAAAATAGGTATAATACACATAATTCTTATGTCAATTTTGCACTAGTGAAAGCTCTAATTTGTTGTAGGTCTCCAATTTGAGAAGGGATGACACCTGTTAGCTTATTGCATGATAAATCCAATCCAGTCATATTCTCTAGAACTTTACCCTTGTAAAAGTAATCATAGTGCTTTGTTCTAAACTTCACTTCGAATTGTAGATCTTGATTCAACCAATCGTCACTCAATGGAGGTAAAATGGACAAACTATTATTGAAGAAAGAATTCACATTTGGAATAATTTTCTCTCTGAAACCTAAGGACATTGAGAATTCAAAAATAGGACCATCATCATCATTGAATCCCCCCTTCGTCTTTGATTGAAATTTACCTTTTAAGAAGTAAACCAACTTATTTTGTGTATCATTGATTTAATGTATCACGACAGTGCTACCCGTTCTAAGTTCCCCTAGGTAACTTGTATAGGACCCACCGGAGTAGTGTCCTACGTTATCTGAGGAAAAATAGCGACGAAGACGACTCAAACGTTAACTTCCTAACATTTATAAGAAGTAGTAATTAGAAAACCAATGAACTGATAAAATTTTGGGTTGTCTGTGCCTACTTTAATCCTACAAATCAATATACAAGGTTACACTCGTAGTTAACCAATTGTTAAAACATTAAGAGCGGACATGATCTAATTTAAATCTCAAAATGATAAAAAGAAATAAACTAAATGAAAATTTATTAATAAATTCCAACAATTAAGAAGGAGTTCATCGTGGAACCTTAATCAAGAGGTTTAGTTTCTCATGACAACAGACATCATAACAAAACAATAAAAAAACGTGCCCTAGAAAGAATAAAAGGACGAGAAATTCCGCCTTAAAGCTCTGGTGCTTGACTTTGTCTCTGACCTGTCAATGTCTTTGAATGAATAAAATAGTGGGCAAGGGTCTCTATTTGTAGTGTTATGTTACTTAGGGGTTAAGAGATGAAAAATGCGCTTTTATATCCCGAACTGGGTTTTTACCTTGTGCCAGGCGCATGGGCGCACATGCTAGGTACAAGGGCGCTTGGGGAAGCAAGGAAAGTTGTCCAAGGGTGCATGGTACAGGCGCAGGGGCGCCTGAGGCAGCACCTCAGGTGCGATTTCTTGCGTTTTCTTCCTGTTTTCATTCGTTCTTTCGTCTGAAAACTCCTAGGAACTTGAAATGAATTTTCTTCACTCTGTATTGTCTTCAACAACCTTCTAAGAACGCTTGATCTTTCACATGATGTCTTGAATTGATGATTTACATGACTCCTCACCGCGAAACACTCAACACACCAATGAATTAGCATGATCTAGGATAAAACTCAATTACAACGACTCGGTGAAATCAATACAATATGTTCCTCAAACCATTGACAACTCCTCTATCTCTTATCTTATTTGTCTTCAAATGCAGAGATAAAAAAAATACTAAAAACATAGCCAAAATGTCATATGATGCTCTATCATCATGATCATATGTTGCATCTCTAACTTTTTTGCTCTGGTGGACTTCTTGAACCTTTCACGTGCATTGTATTCTGGTTTTTTATTTGTCAAATTGTCTTTTCTTTCATTTTTCAAAATCACTGAGATATGCTTAAGCCGCATCAAACTCTTTGTCAGGTCAACAACAATCTTTTTGTTTTTCTCACTTAATCTACCTACAACAAGGTGACGTTCAAACTTTTTCTCCATCTTATGGGTGTTAACTCCATTAAGAATACTCAACCACCATTCATTTGTTTCCTTTTTTACATAACCACACAACATAAACAAAACCGACATTTCCTAGACCCCGTGTTTTCTCAGATCAGTTTTTTCTTAGGTGGTTTGTACTCACCACTCTTTTCACAAGTCAACACTAACATTGACTTCTTTCTTCCACCACCAGAAAATGATTTGTCAACGATTAAAGTGAATCACGTCCTTGCTATATGTCGACGAACCCAATCAATCATATCCTCTCTAACTTTCCATGTATTTTTGGTGGAAAAGTAAGGCACTGTGTCTACCTCATGATCACCATATAAGCATCTTATTTCAAAAGTATTGTGCTATATGTCGACGAACCCAATCAATCATATCCTCTCTAAATTTCCATGTATTTTTGGTGGAAAAGTAAGGCACTGTGTCTACCTCATGATCACCATATAAGCATCTTATTTCAAAAGTATTGTGCTATATGTCGACGAACCCAATCAATCATATCCTCTCTAACTTTCCATGTATTTTTGGTGGAAAAGTAAGGCACTGTGTCTACCTCATGTAAAATATATATAAGATGCTTTTGAAATTAATTCGTAATAATTTGACTGTACAAGCACAATACTTCTAGATAATTTGATTGTACAAATTTGATGCAAGTTCTTGATGAGTGCAAGCAAGTATCTTACACACTCGGGGAAATACACCTGCATAATTTTGACGTAATGTAATTGACGTTTTGAAGAATACTAGCCAAAATCGCATATCGTTTGAACTGGAAATTTGCAAAACAGGACAGTATCATAATCCAATTATAATGCTAAGAAGAAAAACTTGTCACTCTTGATTCAATAAAACATTATCCACAAGTGCAACCATGACCCAAATAGCTGAAAAATTTAACTTCATGAAGAAATTCTTTAGCAGTAGAACCATCAAAATAAATATTGTTTTAGCAGTAGAACCGTTCAATTTCATAAAGCAACAATAATATTTTTTTCATACAGTAGCATCAAATATTGGACATAAGAACTGCTCACGTCAAAAAAGTACCCAATTTGGACAAAAATTAGATTAAGATTAAACTTACTTCCTTGAGAAAGAACAAGACGACAAAAGGCCAACAAAACAAACAAATGGCAATGGCGGCGACAGGCGCACACACTGATAAGGTAGGAAGGAATATATTTATTTCTGCTTCTACTTTGTTGTTTGTTTTGTTTCAGTTAAATTGTTTGTTTTGTTTTTTTGACTATACTCAATTTTCATCATGCACAGTCCATAGGTTCTACTTTGTTGTCCCTATGTGTCTCTTTGTAATTCTATCAATTAAATTGACTAACGAAAAACACATTTGAGAATCAAAAGGACCAACAAAAAACACTTTTTTTTTTTATTGAATCAACATATATATTGATAACGAGCCCGGCACAAGAAGTGGTAAAACGGGACAGCAGGCACTACAAAAGGAGGTGTTTAGCGGCACAGCTGTGCTAACAACAACATAACCGCAAAACAGAAGTTAAAAAAAGGTAAAAACTCAGCAGAAAAACACATAAAAAACCACAGCACCACATAAAAACTGTTCTAACAATTCCTGTCACATGGCAACCGAAACAGCAGCACACAGGGGGGCCGAAAATAACTAACTACAGATACACTTGAAGGTGTATTTGCAATTTTGATACATTCAAAGCCTATAATGGTATCATGAAGTCATTCTGTGTTAGCATCAATGGTATCTTTTAACATCATATCATAGAATATGTTGTTGAGGGATATGTCAGTTATGTGACCCGAAGAGATGTTACTCTATCATCAACCCATGAACTCAATACATTGTTGCTAGCTCTTTCTTGTGACACCAAGTAGTTCTTGATTTCCAACAGCCCTATTTTCTCCTTCTCTAAGAAACCGTTACATCCTTTATTTTGCATTAACATTAATGTCACAAAATAAAAAAGCGAACTAATTATCAAACCCAGCTTCATTTTTTAGAAATATGGCTTATATATTATACTAAAAGATGGAACTTTTTTAATTGCAAGAAACTTCCTCGAAGCACAAGAAAGACTTAGAGTTGACTAGAGATGATGACATTTGACAAAGATGCTAAACTTATCTTGCAAGATTAAACTTTGCCAAGGTTTAAAAAACGATTTGTTATCATAAAAACGGCTGTGGCAAAAAGGTATAGGTAGTTTCTGATACCGTTCTTCTCCGTTATAACATAGCGAACAAAAATTACGGAAACTACTGCGACAAAATATTATCAAGCTATGAAGAAACGTTGTTATAGCTGCTACAAATGGTAGGGAATACATTTATTGTCTCATTTGATTTGTTTTTTATTCTGAACTCTCCTAAAACATTAAAACCTGAATTTATTATTGGTTATTTTGTTTATATAAGAAAAAAATATCATAGAGAAAACAAGAGGTGTCAGGAGTATTTATTTATTTATTTTTTATCAAGCAAAAAACACTAAAAACAGGAGAGGCCTGAACCAAGGAGTAAACAATGGAAAAGATAGATAGAAAAGTAAAGTGGAAAATATGTGAAAACATAAGTAGGATAAGATTAAAAGTGACATTTTGTGAATTGAGCCATGAATTACAAGCACTTTTCAAAGTGGTGCATCCTCTGCACTTTTCAGGAAACTAAAAATAACATGTATTTTTTATCTTATCTTCTGCAAGAATCTAATTATATTTAGTGAGAAATTCTTTTTCCAATGGGTGCTTTATTATTAGAGAAGTTCTTCCACACCCCTGCATCCATAACTTGCAAGGAAGGAATTATGTGATATATTCCATATGACGGAAATAGCTTAATAGCTTCAAAGCACTCCAGATAAGTACATCACACAAACAACAAGATGAACATAAAATTGACAAAAGGAGCTAAACATCAAATGTCTCAACATCAAACTGTCTGAAATTAAAGGTAAATATAAATATTACAATATCCAAATATTTGAGGCTCCACATAAAGTTTCAACAGGAACAACATACACTCTTCAATACAATGGAAAAGTTGGAAAAAATCTACGCATAAACTTACTGATGTAATAAAACCAAGCCATACGCCAACGTGCATTAATGCACAACACTGTTATGAAGGCCAACAATATTGTTATGTAAGATGCTGTGAAACTCCAATAAAATGTTATCATGTCCACCATGGTTTCCTTTTCTCCGTCGTCATTGGATTGTGATGAAAGTGAAGACTCGACATGTTCACACTTTTGATTGAGGAGTGGTCCACAAAGACCGAGATTACCTCTGTAATTGTCCTCATCAAAGCCTCCAAACTGTCCTGTACTAGGTGGTGTTCCAGAAAGGTTGTTGTATGACACATTGAAGGTTGATAAAAAGGTCAATTGGGTTAGTTCATAAGGAATCTTACCACTCAAGTTATTGTATGATAAGTCAAGACTCTCTATTTGGGAAAGATTGGAAAAAGTTATTGGGATAGGACCTAACAAGTAATTGTATGATAGATTCAAAGCTCTAATTTGTGGTAGGTCTCCAATTTGAGAAGGGATGACACCTGTTAGCTTATTGCACGATAAATCCAATCCAGTCATATTTTCCAGAACTTTACCCTTGTAAAAGTATTCATAGTGCTTTGTTCTGAACTCCGCTTCCAAATATAGATCTTCACCCAATAAATCTTCTATCAATGGAAAATTAATCGTTAAACTAACATTGAAGAAATAATTTGCATTTTGTATAGATAACTTTGATCCTTTCTCCAATGTGTATTCAAAAATAGGACCATCGTCATCATCATAATCAAAAATATTTTGTCTCATTCCAAATGACATATTTCGGAAGCAAGATGGTATTGAAGCATTGAGCATGTTCCGTGATAGGTCCATTATGTCAATCTTTTTTAACCGACACAATTGAATTGGAATTTCTCCTTCAAAATTGTTCCCTCCCAATAACAGGACCCTTAAGTCTGAGAGATTATCCATCCAGCTGGGAATTTTACCTGAAAATTTGTTCTCCCTCATGTCTAGAAGTTTCAGTTGTGAGCTTTCAGACAGTTCAAATGGTATAGATCCAGAGAGATAATTCTTTTGCAAATACAAGAATGTTAGACTAGTTGGATTGAACTTTGGGATTGATCCATTTAACTTATTTTGAGAAAGATCCAGAATTTGAAGAATGGAGATGTTGTAAATCTCAATAGGGATCTCACCTTCTAATAGATTTCCGGACATAAGAAGGATATGCATGTCAGAAAACATCCCAAATGAACTAGGAATTTTGCCTGAGATTGAATTATTGGATATGGACAACATTTCTAATCTTGTATTGTTTCCCAATACATCTTCAAGTGTTCCACTAAAGTTGTTATTACTGAGAAATAACCCAAACATATTCACTAAATTACAAAACTTAGGAATATTCCCACGTAGAAAGTTGTTGGAGAGTTTCAAGTAAGTTAAGTCATTCCACTCTGTGGCCAGTTGTTCAGGTAACTCACCGGAGAAATGATTATGAGAAAAGTCTAAGGTTCCAAGACTTTTCATCTTACCAATTGAGGAAGGTATATTTCCTTCAAAGTTGTTCCATGAAAAGTTCAAATGGATAACATTAGGAAGGAATATACCAATATCTTCTGGAAGCAAACCACTAAAATTGTTGTTTGATATATCCAAATATTGTATGCGATCATTATGTATCAACCAATTACTTGGGAGTGAGCCATTTATATTGTTTCTGGAGAGATCCACCAATATCAAATTATGTTGATATGAAAGAAAACTAGGAATGACACTTCCTTTATCCTTGTTTATGTTGCAATTTCTAAGAATGAGTGACTTCAATTGAAATTTACGAAACCACTTTGTTTTTTCAGTTGCGATGTGTGCTTTAGTGCTTTGTGATGAAATATATAGAACCTGAAGATTGGAGTGATTAGCCAAAGTGCTCAATGAAAATGATTCTTGCATGTAATTTCCATAGAGTGATAAGTATTTCAGGGATGTGAGATTAGTAATGAAGGATGGAAAATTTCCACTGAACAGATTATTGCTAAGTTCAAGAAGTTTGAGGTTTGTTAAATTGCTTAAACACTCAGGAAGTTTAGCTCCAATCATGTTATTGCTAATATCCAGTTCTACTAAATTCTGCAAGTTGCATAGTCCTGCCATAATTAACTATGTCATGTATATATATATATATATATATATATATATATATATATATATATATATATATATATAAAATAGCAATGCTCGTAAATAAAATAAACTTAAAATACATTAGCTTAGGCTGACTTTTTTATTACCTATTTTATCCTTCATTAAAACTATTTTATTTATTAATAATATTATTTTAAATTTTAATTAATTAAAATAGGAAATATCACACTACAATAGGAACAATATTATCAATATTATATATGAAGGGGATAGAGATTTTGGACTGAATTTTTTTATAATTCTAATTATACTCTTACACAAATTTTCCTATATTAATGATATATTGTTGTGTTATTAAAAAATATAAAGATTATATTGTATTTGTAAAATTATTGTTGTTATTGATATTATATTTTTTTTAAGGATGATATTATATTTGTTTACTTACTGTTGTTATTGAAAAAGATAAATACAGTTTTTTGGGTTTGTTACAATTTGAAAGTTACAAATATTTGTACTTGATTAAAATTTCATATAAAATATCATTCATAATTTACACAAGTTAACGTAATAAAAAGAGTGAAAAGACGAGCAGGTGAGTGCCCGTCTGTTCGCTAGAGTTTATAATATGCATTAGTCCATCTTCTCAAATATATAAACCATGGTCAATGCAAAGTTGTGGAGAAATGATATGTTGATTTTTTTTTCTTTTAGCAAATTGATATGTTGATGTTAAATTTTGATACGGGAGAATTACGAGGAATGTACTTAATTGAGCACAAAGGTTTGAGCAAACATACATAATTAAAAAAATATATAGAGAGAAAATAAATAAATAATATTTCTTTTTAAATAATTTAATGAAATATACTTTTGTGTGTGGGTGTCTAAATGATGGGTCTAAATGCTTGTGTTCAAGCAAGTCTTTCTCGAATTACAAATTGAGTTATGTATTTTTCACAACGTCATTGTCAAATATATTTTTTGTCATTTAAGTTTAACAAAAATGGTAAGTTAGTCACTTTGACAAATTAATTTTAATTTTTTTTTTTTTACAGAATCATGATAGCAACTAAAATGCCAAATACATCTTTTGGTCCTTTAAATTTGACAAAAATACCAAGTATCAACTCTTGTAAAAAAAAAAAGTTCCAAATACCAACCATTTTTTGTTGATTTTTTTACGAGATGTTATATTTATTTATTATAGAATATTTAGAAATAGCTTTAATAATATAATAGAATATCATGAGAATACAAAAATTAAAATAAAATAGAATGTCTTAATTAGCAATTATAATCTCAGAGTACCACTTAGCATTAAATTGTTGTTGTTGTTTGTTGATTTTTTTTTAACTATTATTCCAAGTTGTTCAACAATTTGAAATATTTTTCTAGTTTGAATTGAATTTTATTTGTCAAGTGAGTTCCTTTTTAACTAAGCGAAAACCCTAGAAAAAGTTGTTTTGATATTATTTTTTAACTGAACATTCTCTACGAGCAACTGCAACCTAAAAACTTTAGTTAAACTAGAAGAATTTTTTTATTTTCTCATGCAATTGCTTTTGGGTAACTAAAAATGATAAATAACTACAAATAATAGTTTAAATAAAATAACTTTAAATTTTTTGACATTATGATAAAAATCTTTAGATTTTTTCTAGTAACACCCCAAGAATACCTAGTTACACCCTAGAATTTAATTATAATGCCAAAATTACCCTTATTCATTTTTTTAAGAACTCTTTTTACGTCTCTAGTCTTTCACTTCTCTCTCACAAATCAAACTCGTTGCGAATATTTATTCACCCGTTGTGAATATTTATTGCGGGTGTCCATTGAACTTGGGTCTAACTGTTCTCACTATCCATGAAGCAATTATAAAATAATGCCAAGTTAGGTGAAAGAAAATATATTTACAAATCCAACCATTAATTATTTGTGTTTGGTAATATTGATACCTTCAATTGAGCCGTTCACTTGATTTTTTCTTAAAGTTAACATTTTCAAGTTTCTCAAATGTTGAACATCTGCAGAAAAAAAAAGTACATAGTTAGAGATGTAATTTTCAATAAATCGAAGAACTATTTCCCAAAAATAAAATGTAAGAACTATGTTTGACTTGGTGTCAAAGTATTTAAGAGCATTCAGCGATAAGGTTATATTGTTGTCGGAATTGAGACTTGATGTCTTTGTTATTTTTATTCTGCCAAAATTACTCACGTTGTCTATAAACTTAATTTCAGATCACTATTTTGTCTTTTATCTTTGTTTCATGTCGTTTTTTCCTTTTGATCCGTTTACATTATGAATTTTCAAAATCTAAGATTAAGGTGTTGTTTTGGAAATTAGAATTATGTGGTGGCTGGACAGGAGAAAAAAGACGGGATTTGTCGAAGTTTTGATTCTCAAGTGGAGTGTCAGCCACTTGTTTGCAGCGGTAAATTTTTTATACCTTTCACGGTTCAGTTCAACCATTCATCCTTATCCATAACTTAAGAGGATACCTTCAATGGATAGAAAAAGAAAAAAATGCACTTGTTTATATATGAAGAAAGTTGGACTAAGAATGCAAATTGTGCACATTTAGTGCAATCTACATGTGCCAATAAAGAAAAAGATTTGCATTTGTTAAAACACATCCACTAATTTTTAAGTGAGTGTTTTAGCAAATTATAACTAAAAGTTTATAAATACATCTTGAGGTGTATGTTGCTATAACACATCTTCCAAAAAATAAGTGGGTGTATGTTAAAAACTCATATAAGCATTTGCTAGAATCCACCCACTTATTTTTTAGAATGAGTGTTTTAGCAATTGATAACTAAAATCTGGTTAAATACACCCTAAGGTGTAACTTGCTAAAACACTCCCACATAAAAACTAGTGGGTGTGTTCTAACAAATCTCATATATATATAGTATTCTTATAACCTTTTATAATATTAAGTTATTGGTATATTCTGTGAAACCCTAGCCTCGTTTGTTAGTTCCCAATCTCTCTTTGTTTAAGTATTTGTATTGTTGACACACTCAACAATAAAATTAGGAGTGTTTGACCACTAATAATCATGAGAAGAAATATTAAAGGGTGCTAACTTATTAAAGGCTGCTAACTTATATATTGTTTATTTATCTTTTAGTTAATTTACTTATCATTATTTAATTTAATTTAATTTAATTAGAGATTTTAAACTCATTAAGAGCCTCTATTGAGAATATGCACTACTAAAGAAACAAAAATAAGTGAGGGATATTTAGTGAGGGAAAACGTGAAATCCCTCTCTAATTCCGTCACTAAATTTTGCGACCAAGGAATTTGTGAGGAATTTCATTTTTTCCGTCACTAATTTCCCTCGCTAATTTTGCTTTTTCTAGTAGTGATGATTTATAACAGATATTAATTCCTAAACAAAGTCTGAATTACTCAAATAGAAGACATTTTCCTATACACTGTTTTGCCATCAATAGTAGTAATAAATTATAAATTCAGTGTTTCTTTGTAATAGTGGAAACAACAATAATAATAAAAGTACCTTCAACATGTAGAGAACCAGTAAATTGATTACCACCCAGGTCCAATAGTTCTAGCCGACTAAATTTGGAAAAATCTGTTGCAAGGACATAATATATGCTTCTTTTAAAAAAATGAAAATAAAAACTTTTGTCATAATATAAGAATGGAAGATGTGTACCTAAAGTAGAGAGAGAACAATTGAACTTGTTATCACTCAAAATCAAACTCCTTAATGATATGAATCCATGCAAACTTGTTATGATGCTGCAGTTTAGACTATTTGCCGAAAGGTCTAAGACCTCCAACTCCTTTGATCTCCAAAATCCTTGATCAATATACATAATGATTATTAGGTTTAAGCGTGCAAACAAGTATTGCATTCACTTTTGGTTCCGATTTCTTTCCTTCTACTGAAAAGCTTTTGTTAATTAATTTCGATTCCTACCAATGATTCATTAACCCTATTTCATTTTATTTAAAGTTTCTTATTATCATTACAAATTAATTATTTTCTTGGAAGTAAATGCCTTGAATCCTATTCATCAAATATACTCCAAAAATAAATTATAGAAACAGAACGTACCTTGAGTGGAGAAGTTTTCCATCGAAATAAAACCCAACTTCAAAGTTGTTAGAGAAGTTAATCCATTCAAACTTGGCAAGATGCTACTATTTAGATAGTAGTTCCCTGAAAGGTCTAATGTCTCCAACTTTTTAAGTCTTGGAAAATCTTCAAAAGAAGCATAGTAAGCTATGAGAAGCTTATATTCTTCACGATAACAAATATGTTGTATAATAATGTCATTTACTTTCTACACAATCTCTGATTAATGAAAATTGATTCTTGTTAACAATTTATTTCAACACTTGTTGCAATAGAGAAATAAAAGTCACGAAAAATGAAGGAAAAAAACAGTGAGCCAAGTGAAATAGAAAAACTAACCACTCAAATTGTCTAAAAATTTACAGAGGTCGATCCTAAAATTAAAGAATTTATGAAATCATTATAAAATTAAAAACACTTTCATAGTATCAATCAATATCTGAGACTTGTAACCAAAAAAAAAAATAAATATCTGAGACTATCTTAGAGACCGAATTGGTCAATAAAAAACGTACGTGACTTAAAAAAAAATTAATTTCACAAATTATTTTTAGTTATTGTTAATTTAAAAAGTAAATACTCTAACGCCTATATAATAATATTAATATTTGCCATTTATATCTTCAAATTCTCCAAATCAACTGGTGAACCTCTTTAAAAAAAAACTTCGTGAACGTGGGTTCCATGAATTTTAATGACTATTTAAAAAAAAAAAGAATTTTAATGACTTTTTTTTGGTGGTGAAAGAATTTTAATGACTAAGTGGGTGTGACATATTAAAAATTTATTTCTCTTTTTTTTTGTTAAGTAATTTATTAGCTATAAATTCACCTCTTAAGGTGAATAAATAAAGAATGAGGATTCAAACACCGGTCTTAACATATTGCAATATTCCTGCCAACTGAACTACGTTTATAGACATTTATATATTTATCCCTTTATAAAAGGCCTTGTTAAATATGCTAATGACATAACATTTCCCTAGCGTGCTCGCCTTAGTAATTAAGGAGTTCACTGTCCGATTGATTGTGTTTTTTGTGGTAGTAATTATGAAGAAAAATTGATGTTCTCACATCAAAGTTTCTTAGCAAACTTTGATGTGTGAACAACAATTTTCATTATGAACATAGTATATTCATGTGTTGTTGGAATGTCTGAGGGCTGTTCAAGTTTGGCCTGATGTACACTTATGGGATACGATTGATAGAACTCTCCATCAAAATTATAATATGAATGCTCTGATTTTTTCTCTTCTCCTTCAGTTACAATCGGCCCAAAGTGAATTGTTTGTTACAATTATGTGGAGTTTATGGAAGCGTAAGAATTTAAAATTGTGGCAGCAACAAAATGAGACGAGTAGGCAGGTTGTTGAGCGTGCAACCCATCTCCTTGAGGATTGGCGAGCTGCACAACATATTCAGTCTCAAAGAACAACAAGTATCTGTATGTCACAAGTATCTATATTTTGTAAACAAGTATCTATATTTTGTAAAAGTTATGGTTGTTTATACTGCCCCAGTCCCGCACCCATTTTGTAAAAAAATATGATTTATTTCACTTTTCAATAAATAATCAATTGTTGCTTGCTAATTATACACTCTTATTAATGCTCTCTCCGTCCCTATATCGAAGCACTTTTTTCTTAGAGGCAAAATGTGCTTACATATAGGGACAGAGGGAGTAATATTTGCATCACTCCCAATACAACACTCTCTCTCTCTCTCCCCCTCTCACTCTCCCTCTCACTCTCTCTCTCACACACACACACTTAAATATTATTTTCAATTTTATAATTACTTAAATGTGGTCAATCCACTTTCTTAATATGTGTGAATTTTTTTTTATTTCTTACATTTGAAAGAGGAGGGAGTATAGTTCTTTTTTAACGTCATGTTTTTAAAAAAATTATAAAGATGGCAAGATGTTACTATTAAAGTTAGTTTCAAAGAAACAGAGAAAGCTATGAGAGATGACGTCCAATACTTTCTACACAAACATTGATTAATGAAAAATGTTTTTGTCAACGGTTTATTTCTAAATTTGTTGCAATAGAGAAACAAAAGTCATGAAAACTGAAAGAGAACAAAAAAACAGTGAACCATGAGATAGAAAAATTAATCACTCAATTGGCCTAAAAAATTACATAGCTCGATCCTAAAATTAAAGAATTTATAAAATCATTGTAAAATTAAAAACACTTTCATAGTATTAGTTAGCATATGAGATTACACAAAACAAATTACTCCTTCCGTCTCATAATACTTGATACAGTTGATCTTGTTACGCATGCCAATGCATAATTTTGAGTTTAAATATCTTGAATAATATATTAGAAAAACTTATGAAAATTTGATATTTTAAAAATACTCATGGAGACAAATCTAACGACATCTTATATGATATTATTTATCTTTATATATTAGTAGAAAAATATGATCAAAGTAAATTAGGTCAAAATTACACATTTTCAAATAAATCGTCTATTACGGAAAGGAGGGAGTAGTATCCGAGACTATCTTAGAGACCAAATTGATGGATCAAAACAAACATAACTTAAAGTCTGTTTGGATCTGCGGTGGTTTAACTTTTCTCGCTTTCCAAAGCATATTTGGCTAGTTGTGCTGCTGCGTGTAGTTATGGCTGGCTGTTAGTTTAATTGGGTTGGTGGTGGTGGTTCATTGGAGTTTAATTGGTTTCTTTTACCTTGGTGGGCCACTGTGTTTCGTGACTTTTGGAGAATGGTGTTTTGTTTTTTTCTTGCCACTAGCTTGTATTGATTGCTTCAATTATGTCACGTGAAGGATGCTTCTGCTTTTTGGTTTTTGCTTTGACCACGAATACCATCATGTCTTTTTCTTTAATTTATCTTTTAGGCTTATAGTCTTCAGACACAGCTCTTGTGCTTTAGTCCTTGGTTTTTTAGCTTGTTTTCGATGTTAATTTGTATTTTTAGGGCACATGTTAAAAAATTTAAAAAAAGAAATATTTCTTTAAACTTTATGCATTCAATTTATTAAAACATTAAAGATTAAATTTAACGTATTCCAATATATTATTTTTATACTTAACTTCTAAACGTGTGCTTTAAACTTTCTCAGTATTTAACATAAAAAAACCAATTGTAAATCCCTGCTATTGTGTTGAATTACATGGTTTAAAAAAAAAAGGAGAGAAACCTCAAATAATAAGGGATATAATCATAATATGTGTTACAAGTAAACTAACATCATTATTCTCTAACTTAAATAAATCAAGGTCCAATATTATGATAGCAAAAATAGTACCAAGTGTACAAACTCATTTCATTGAGATTATTAGCACAACTTATTAACCACTGACAAGAAACAAACCTATTTTGTTAAGCATTTACCTAATTCCAACTCCGTTAGTTTACAAAAAGCAATGTCGTTTCATAAATGGAAAAAAGAACAATGCTGTCCGGTTTAGAAACTGAGCCGACGTTGGTGCAATTTCGTTGTTCGGTTTGTTATGCGGAGGCGAATTTGGAATGAACGGTGTTGTTTGCTATGATGCAATCAATAATACTCAGAATAAAAACATGTCACTATTGGTTCAATGAAACATTAACCACAAGTGACAACCACAACATCAAGGTACCAAATAGCAGAAAAATCCAATTTCATAAAGCATCGTCACATTAAATATGGTTTTAGCTCTAGAATCATTCAATTTCATACAAGAACATCAAACATTGCACATAAATTTGCACAAAAAATCTATTTGGGATTAAATTTAAGCTACAATCAACACAGCAACATTTCTTTTTCTTTCCTTTCTCTTCAAACATCAAATTTAAGCTACAATCAACACCCATTAGTAAGATTATAATCTAAACAAAGCTTTTTCCTACTTCTACAAGTGCTTTTGGGTTGATTTGGAAGAATTTTGGGGTTAGGGTTTGAGCTTTGGGGAAGAAGAGGAACACCCACTCTTAGTAATTCCTCATTGAGGCTCTTTGAGGTATATTTATCAACATACATTTCAATTAGTACATAGTTAGACATGATTATTGAGTTAGAGATTAATTTTAGAGATTAGAGTATATATATTAGACGATTTCATGGTTTCTATTGTTATTAAGGTTATAGAATAAGCTTCTAAATTTTGATAGAAAACTATTTATGCTCAGATATGGTGTCGGATGCTTCACATGCTTCTCCACGGGTGGATGAAGAACACGCGAAGTTGATTCATCGTAACTGTGAGTTAATGACGATCATTATCAGTTATTTTAATTATTTATTATTGATATTTTGGTGATTTTATAAGTTAAAGTATATATTGAATTGGGGAACACACCCTTCGAACATTTTTCTCGTCATTGTTATATAATTTCAAAGTCATCAAATTTAACTATACTCTATTCGGATTTATTTATTGAGCAAGAGATTTGAAATTGAGGTTTGGTTGCATATACTATGACATGAGTTTTTGAGATATGGAGAAATACGGTTTTGAGATATATGTACTTGGAAATTTTCGATATTAATATGCGCTCCATTTGGATTTGGATTTATACTTGTGATTTATAAAGTAGAGAAATTGAAACGGAGAATTTTATTGTATGTATTTTCGTAGTTGTGTTGATATGTTGTGAAACGTGGTTTTGAAATCTGCATTTTCGAAAGGTTTGATATTAATTTGTACGCGAATTGGATTTGAATTTGGATTTACTTATGTTTATAAGTAGTAGATTTTCGATTGAGTTCTGATGATACGTATTTGGAAATAAGTTTCGCTATGTTGTGAAATATGGTTTTAGCATTGTGTTTTGAAAATTATGTTTATAATGACGACGACCTAGGTGCACCTAGTATGTTCAAGTAGGTAGGGTTACTCCGTTAGAGGGAGCCGCCCCTATGGATAGGCCGCCATTAGGAGGAGAGGGCTATCAACGAGATGTAAACTCCCTGATTGAAACTGTTTTACCTTTTGTTTTGAGTCGAGAAAAAAGAGCTATCCGTTAGATGGAGCCGCCCCAATGGAAAGGCCACCATTAGGAGGAGAGGGCTATCAACGAGATGGAGTTAGTTCTCGATTCACCCATTTTGATTAGTTTCACTAAATTGAGTTTATTATACTTTCTCTAAAGTTTATTATTTTGGTATTATTAAAAGGAATTTGATTTTATATTCTATTTGGATTTGATTATTTCGATTCCTTTTTCATTATACGCGATTCTATATTTTCTTTAAAGTTGTGGAATTGGGTTCACTTCTTTCCGACATTGGAATTTTGATGTAGCCTTATTTGGTTTGATAAATTCAAAAAGATTTTCGAATTATCATGGTACACTTGATTGTGAGTTTATTACATTTTTATACGGTTAGTAACTTTGTAAATTAAAATTTGATTTGAGAAAAGTAAATAATCGTGCCCTTGTGTGTTTCCCTTCTAGTGGTGGTGGTTGTTGTCTCTCACTAAGTCCTTGTGACTTACTCTTTCATTTTCTATTTTTTTCAGATTTCCAAGTAGCTAAGTAGAGAGCTGCTAGTAGACTCAAGTTCAACCGCATCACTCTTTTTGGGTAGGATTCTTTGATGGATGTCTCTTTTGTTTATGCATATTTTGAATCAGAGTATCTGCAGCTATTTGGAGTCTAGGAATATTTTCTTTGAGATGTACAAATATCTAAATATGTCATCTTGAAACTCTGGATGAGAATACAGGTTCATAAACATGATTAAATTCTTGGAAAATATTCAAAATACAGAGGATACTCTGTCGAAATTCCAATAGATATCATTTTAAGTGAAAGTCAATTTGGAAATCGTTTAATTATAGTTTGTCAAGCGTCGTCAATAGGCTTGCCAGACTAGGATGCTCTAGTTCGTGCGCCGGTCACGATATTGAATTTTGGGTCGTGACAACAGATTCACACACTGATAATGTTGCGTTCTCTCTGTTTATTGTTCATTTTGTTTATAGACTAAACTGTGTTTTCATCTTGCACGACCCATAGGTTCAAAATTCTAAATAATACAATAGTATATGACAATGGTTCCAACAGGATGATCAACAGGAACTGAATATGCAATGTCTCAAGTCTCAACATCAAATTATCCGAAATTAAAGCTAATTATACATTACAATATCCAAATATTTGAGACTCCACATAAAGTTTCAACAGAAACAATGGACAATCTTCAATACAATGGAAAAGTTGGAAAAAATCTACGCATAACCTTACTAATGTAATAAAACCAGGCCATACGCCAACGTGCATTGATGCACAACACTGTTATGAAGGCCAATAGTATTGTAATATAAGATGCTGTGAAACTCCAATAAAAT
>Ga0228711_1006134_pt1 | contig 18019 bp, 5 predicted proteins | sample MedpolnodulmetaG_2_FD_177996 | JGI IMG/M metagenome (GOLD analysis project Ga0228711, IMG submission 177996) | Root nodule microbial communities from Medicago polymorpha collected in Santa Monica, California, United States - brown nodules | ecosystem: Host-associated > Plants > Roots > Nodule...
AAAGGAGAAAACGAAAAAAAAAAAAACCCCCAAAAAAGAAAGTGGGTCATTTTGGGAATTTTTTTTCAAAGGGGGTCAAACTTAAAAAAAAATTTGGCAATAGGGTCAGGAAAAAAAAAAAAAATCTTCCAACTATCCAGCAATTAGAACTAGAATTGTCAAATAAGCTCCAAACTCTTAAGCCTCTCAAATTATAAAACACTAATGAATATATGAGAAAATATAAGACACAAATGAATATATTAAAGAGAATCAACATATAAAAGAAAGATAACAAAATCTAAACTAATATATATGGTCTAGCAACATGATAAAGAGAAAAAAGATAGATGATAAAGCCTCCACCCACCAGTTAGAACTCAGCACAAGAAGACTACTCATGAAAAATTTCTAGAATAGATCAATCAGACTATGTTGACAAACAAAGACATCTTAACTATGTTGACACTTTTTGCCTATCATATATAATTTGCAGTACTTTATAAATATTATTAAATATAAAGAAAATAAAGATATAAAAGTAATTGGGGACCAGACCAAACACAAGTTAAAATAACCTATCTGCCTCATTAAAAACTTTTTCAGGAAAAAATATTAGAGAGCAAACAAGAAAGAAAAGAGGACTCTTAACAAAGAGAACCCTTGATCAATCAGGCTCTTATGTGCAAATAAAAAATAACATTAACAAAACAAGCTAAGGAAATTCACCAATACTAATATTCATTAATATCTAGAGCAGCCATCTTCACGCCTCTCCTTCTGTCTTCCATTTCTTTTATTGAGCAAGCTAGCTTCACACAAGCACACATTAAATCAGTATGACAATGCACAAATATTGGAATAGATCATTTTCAAGAGTATAAAAAAAGAAAAAAAATGACATACAAGTAACAATATTGCATTTTTTAAAACTATCGAGTATATCAGTATTTATAGTCACTATTTAAAATTTCATTAAAGAATAAACTACCAAAGTTCCTTAAATAAGTGGTGTACAAAACCATGGAAATTCAGAAATATTAAAAAGTCTTGCATGAATATGATTCTTTCCCTTTTCAAAAAATAAAAATAAAAAATTGTAATATAATATAGTACAGCAACAAAAAATAAAAAAATGTTTCAATAAAAAATAATGGAATCCATTTTACTTTTTAAAAAAAAAAAACTAAACAACAGAGACAAAAAATAATAGTCATACCTTTCTAATCCCATGGTTCATTTAAGATTATGTTTGGGATGTGAGCAATTTTAGACCTGGTTACACTTGTTTCTCTCTGACATTCCTCAATTAAGAGTGGACATCTACTGATTTTTAAGGTATGTAAGTTTGTAAGACGTGGCATTCCTTCAGGTAGGTCTGCCAAATCTCTGCAATGGTACACCTCTACGTGCTGAAGTGATGAGATGTTGCATATCCAATCTGGTAATGCCGTTAGGCTACAAGAATAAAACGTGATTTTTTGGAGGGAAGGAAGACAGTTGAGGTCATCTTTAAACCACGTTTCAACTACTTGACATTGTTCACTTGACAAAAAGAAAAAATCAATACTATCGAGAGAAGTAAGATTTTGCAACCAATCCCTAGGGGATTTTTCCATACCCATAATGGTTTTAGTAATCAAAATGAATTTGAGCATGGAAAGAGGAGGCAAGCCATTCAAATATTGTGACTCTTCTATATTTAGTGTTGCTTCCAATATCTCCGTACTGCAACTGATCAAACTTAATCTCTTAATGTTTGGAAAAGTAGGCATGAAAGACAACATCTTACACGAACTAATTGCCAATTCAGAAAGAGAAGGAAAATGAGGCAACAAGAGATGATGTGAAGAGTTAATATCATTCAAATCATCTCCCATCCTCCTCCATCCCTTCAGCTTCTCACAATCCCAAAAGTCTAGGATCTCCAAAGATGGGAAGAATGATTCATGAAGAATAGGCTCTTCGTAATATATGTACTCCAATTCATCAAGGCCACATAACTTAAGTGACTTAAGGAATGGAAGGTGTTCCAACGGTGGGAGATATCGTAGACCTTCACAAGCCCAAAGACATATTTCAATTATATTTGTGAGTGGAGAAAGCCAATTGGACAAAGTCAGACCCTTGTGTTGTTGTATGCTCAATTTTCTAGATCCAGATGGTGTCTTGTCTCTAAATTTCACATGATGTATGTCAAGATGTCTCAAATTGATTAATTTTGAAACAACTTTTGTAGAAAGTACGTCATTTTCATTCCGTGACAATTTTATTGTCTGTAAACAAACAAGATTGCTGAAAGATTTGTAAAGACTTTCTTGTAAATCACACTTTGATAACTCAAGATGCCTTAAATGCTTCAATTTTTCAATGGAACCAACTAGCTTCCTATGCTTCAATTTTTCAATGGAACCAACTAGCTTCCTATGAGGAACCACCAGCTTCAAGACACGTAAGTATTTGAAATTTGAAATAACCGAGAGTTCCACTTTATTGTCATTGGAATCAAACACAATCAAAGTCCGCAACCTACTTGAATCTAACGATTCCAACATACAAAAGGCATCACATTCCACTGATACATGCACATATTTTCCTAGACATCCTTTTGCATTATTGTCCAAGTAACAACAATCATTGCAAGATACTTGTGTCGCAAGATCGTGCATTAAATCATGCATTTTAAATTCATATACATCACCAGCTTTGTTCAATATTGCATCTTGGAAGAATGATTTCGTCAAGAAAATATTTACGAAGTGATTACCAACATCTTCCATGCATTTCCCTTCAACTGAACAGTCAAGATAACCTTGTGCCATCCACATTTGAATTAACTCATCCTTCTTAAATTCCCAATCCTTAGGAAATAAAGAGCAATAAGCAAAACATTGCCTTTGTTGAGGCGATAAGTTATGGTAACTCAATTTTAGGACCGGCAAGATGCTATCTTTATCCTCGCACAATTTCCAAAAGTCGCCTTGTAAGACATCAATCCACTCCCTTTCTTCACTTTTTCTTCGTAATATGCCTCCCAATGATCTAATTGCTAATGGAACTCCTTTGCACTTTTCTGCTATCTTCGTACCAATTGATTCAAGAGTTTGGTTCATTCCAACGGCATCATCCCCAAAGGTAATATTCTTTAACAAACCCCATGATTCTTCTGGAGTTAAACCACTCAAAACATAGTGGTCACTTACACCCATTGTCTGTGCCACAATTTTACTACGAGTTGTCACTACTACCTTACTGCCTTGAGCACCACACATCAAATAAGTCCTCAATTGATCCCACTTTTCAAAACTCTCATTCCAAACGTCATCAAGAAGTAGCAAGTATCTCTTATCAGTCAAATTGTCACGAATCATTTTTTGCAAGTTATCAAATGATAAATTGTCAATCTCTTCGTTCTTGATGTTTAATGACTTCAACATGTTCTTTAGAATAGTTTTGTCATCAAAGTTATCAGAGACACATACCCACATAGTCTTTTCAAAAAGCTTCGTTACTTCACCATCATTGTATACCAATTGAGCAAGAGCTGTCTTTCCCAAACCACCAATACCAACAATAGCAACCAATGAGACATTCTGATGTTCATGTGATTGGCTCAACAAGCTTATAATCTTCTTTTTATCATTTTCTCTTCCAATGATATCTGATACTAACACATAAGAACCAGTTTCCCTCCTTACATTGTTAGTTTTCTCAACCACCACAACATGGGAGTTAAGATTCAACCCAGACATATCTTTCACAACATCATTAAAAACTTTTTGTATTTTTTCAATCTCATGAGCCATTTTACGGCGAAATGCAGCTCTGCTAAGAGATAAGGAATGAAATACCTGAGTCACTTTATTCTTACGAGCTTTATCCCTTTTGCGTATCATATCTTCAATAAGAAATTCATCTATCAAATCATCAGCAGGAAGAAGCACATCTTTGAGCCTTCTAACCCAGAGTTGTACAGCATGACTTTGCTCCTGTTTCTCTTCAGCATCAAGGAGGACAGCGTTGATGGATTCAACAGTGTTCTTAAGTCTTTCCAATTCATCCAGCACACCATAAATCCGTCCAAATTCACGAAAGGCTGCAGAAGCCAACCTATGAAGAGAAAATATTCAGCAAACAAGCTTGTATGATAAATATATTCGTTGGTTTAACTATTTTAATTTGAACAAAAAAAAATAAAATAGATAAAGTCACCTGTTAAAGAGGCTTTCAGCAATACCAAATGGAATTTGTTCAGCCATTCTTCAAAAAGAGAACACACAAGGCAGTTAGAAGATCGGAAGATTGAAAAGTTTGCAGAGTTTGAGACTGGCTGTGGCTGTGATTGTGAAATGTGAATGTAGGAAAGGTAGTATATACACATACAATAACAGCCACAGAGATTGAAATAGTAATGATGTATTAATTAAGCTTGACTTGAAAGACCTCAAGTCGTCGCTATGAGTTGTTTCTTATCTACACGTTGCATTAAAAAGTTACAGCATGAGTAATGAAAAAGTAGGTATTAGAGATAGAGAAATGCTAGCAACACTCTCTTTTGATCACTCTCTCTAACACTCACTCTTTTATTGGGTAAAATAATGTAGGACATACACTTTGGAAATGGAACCCACATAAAGTGGTGGGACATACATTGATTTCACCCAATAAAAGAGTGAGTGCTAGAGAGAGTGCTCAAAGGAGAGTGTTGCTAGCATCCCTCATTAGAGATATATGTTAGATATTGGTTAGCATTAGTCATAAAGTAGTATATATAGATGTAACCACCTCATTAGAAAAGATCTCTTATCATTTGTAATATTCACTTTTATCATCGATAGAAAGATTATCTTAGTTTTCTCTTATTCCTTCGATGTGGATATCATGTTTACTAACAGTAGGAAATGATAATAATGAAGAGTACTATTGTTTGGTAGATATAAATAATGAACTATAAATATCTTGCTACTTTAAAGTCTGAGGGAGTAATAGTATCTATATGGCTCAATGTAGATCTTGACTTGAAAGATCTGAAGTCGTCGTAGTGAGTTATCGTTTATCTACACGTTGCATTAATGAGGAAAAAGTAGAAAATCTATCTATCTATCTTCTATCTATCTACTCTATCTATCTACTACGATATATGAAAATAAATAACTACCAATTTTACTTAACTATCCATACCCAATTTTATTCTAAACTTTTTTCATCACAATTACAAGGTTATTTAGGACATCTTACAACCACTTTTCTATCAAAATTATCTTACTATCTTTTTGTCATAATTTGTCCAATTCATTCTTGCTCAATTTTGAGGGTTAGAATGGACATTATGTTTCCAATTTAAGCTTTTGGTCACATTTGTATTAGTACAACCTATTATCCATTGGCTCAGACAATTAACGCATTTTTTTCTTCAGAAAAGGCAAACTACCTCCTTTTTAATCATTTCAAATTTCAAAAATTTACTTTCCCACCTTTATTCGGTTTAAAATCAAGTTTTTTCTCATCTTTTTTCTTATTATCTTCCTTGCTTTTCATTTTCTCTCCTCATTTTCAAATTAATTTTCTCTACCAGCATTGTCTTCTATGTTTCTTATGCAGAAAATTTATTTTCGTATTCATCAAGGTTAAACTCTAATAAAGATCATCTACAAATTATACACAAAGGCACCCCCTACAACTTTCATTTTTATTTCAATTTAATCATTTTTATTTTTATTTTTGTAATACATATTTTGTTTTAAATTGAGTTAGCTAACAAAGTACAGTTAAAAAAATATCATTTATACACATTATAACCTTACTTTTTTAGCCAAATTATATAAATCATTACAAAAAAAGCTTTTCGTATTAAAAATATGCAGAAGTGCATTTCTTCTTTTTATAAAAAAAAAAACGATTTTCTTTTATAACATATCATATAACTTTGATTTACATGAAAAGGTAAAGAAACTTTACCAATTAATGACATGCGTGGAGAAGAGAAACTAAAAGATCCGACAAAAATAATTATATTATAAAAAAACAGCATAATAAATTATTATTCTTCAAGAAAATTGAGTTTATATTTTTATTATCAAATTTTGTTATTTTTGTTAATAATTATATTAGTATATGTTTTTTTACGTGATTATGTCAGTAAATATTTTTCTATGATATTCAACGTGAATTATATATTTATTTTGAAGACTTGTTTTTTGTAACGCTTTGATATCTCTTTTGTAAATTTACTCATCATTATGGTGGAACAGATGGCTGCTCTCTCCCCCAGACTAGGTCAGTATTGAACTGAACTGGGTAAACAAAATTTGTGTGTTCTCTCTTTCTTTCTCTCGTTGTTTTCTATCTGTTGTTTGTGTTTATAACTATTACCCACTTTGTTTTGGTTGCTTGATTACTTTGCTCCACACATCAAGTATTTTTTTGGTGTGATTTTTGACGAATTCACAACTTTTGTGTTATTTGAACATCTATTTGTTTGACAACTTAATGGATAACCATATTTTTACAAAGAAAAGTATGTATTGCCACGAAAACTCAAGCAATAGAGAAATAAAGTAAAAATATATTATAAGTATGAGAGCAAAAATTATAACTAAAGATGTTATAAAATAGTTGTACAAATATCATTTAATGAATGAGTAAAAACTCTTTTTTTCATATATAGAAATAATAAAGTATAAATATATGTCTACCTTAAAGTTTAAAGTATGTAGGTGGCTGAATGTAGAGCACTCTTGTTTGGTAAGTTTAAATAATGAAGAGTAGGAAATGATAATAATGAAGAGTAGGAAATGATAATAATGAAGAGTACTCTTGGTTGGTAGATATCAATAATGAAGTATAAATAATATCTTGTCTGCTTTAAAGTGGGAGGGAGTAATAGTATCTATGTGATCATATACAATAACATTAATAGATGAGATTTTATTTTAGATTTTTATAGGTTTTCTTCCTCATATGATGTAATCATATTTGAAATAATGGTAAATACGAAGTGTAATCACAGCTTTCAATCAAGATTTGATCAAAAAGTTATCAAATTATTGAAATATATCTCATTCCGTTGTTCGTAAATGATACAATGAAAGTTATTGTAAGTTAAGTAGAATTTAGGATTAATTAAAAGTTAAAATGATTTTGATTTTAAACCATTTGGCTTACGGATTCCTTTCTAATTGGTAACTAGTTCATTCCTTTGATTTAGATTTGTTGCGGTCATAAATCCACAGTTAATATATTGATAATTTTTAGATTAAAATCGAACATTGCATAAAAGATTTTTTTTTTTCCAAAGCTCTAAAATGTCGAGCTTAAAATCGAAATCCTTCAACCTCGGTCCAATGATCAATGATGTCTAACAGTGTGAATATGTGATTATAGCAAATTTGTCATTTTTGGGCTATTTTGTTCTCTTAAATGGAAAACCAAGTGATGATCAGTATATAATCATCCCTGAGGAATGGCCATGCATGGTAATGGAGATTTATTTTTAGGAATTTGTTGATAATGAAATGCTTATGTTGCTAATAAATAATCAGATCATCCCAACGACTATTTGTGCAAAATTTCGAAATAACAAACCAATTTAATACAACAATGATAATCCAACTGCATAACCAATCAAACAATTCAATACAATTAGTTATTTAAAAAAATATCCAAAATCAAGTTTTTTTTTTTTAAAAAAAAATAACCCACTTGAAACCTGAAAGTGTGCTCTCCCTCAAGGTCTCATGTTCGAATATCCCTATGTTAATTTACGTGAGCTAATTTCGCTTCTAAAATCTCAAGATCTAATCAAAAGAGTTTTCTGGTGTACAATTAATAACTACCATTGATAACTAACTTTTGCCGAATATATTTCTTGAATTGTTTGGGAAGGTTCTGCAAACAAAAGCCAAAACGCCATTTGCTGAAGGCTAGTCACCAAGGTCAGTCAATCGGGACGTACTTGGACACCAGACAAAAATTATAAATCAAGATAATTAACTACAGTAAAAAGTAGATGTAATCTTTCCTGTCATTGAGCAAATAATTACAAGATTTTGCACTAAATAGGAAATAACAATAGCAATCCAAGATTTTATTTTTTTTAACATAAAAGTCCCAAGACACTAATTCTATTGAACAACTAATCTCTGTAAATGATCAAGGAAGACGTCAAAGCTAACATCATCCGTAAAGATAATGTCCCCTCCAGGGAGTGAAGCTTCGGTGTTATATGTTGCAGAAGGATTTAACTTTGCTAGAAGAAATCGAGCCTGCACAATGTGCATGAATGCCATACATGTCAGATTCCAAAAAATATATATACTAATATGCAACAAGCCAGATCAAAGTATAAGAATGTAACCTGGGATCCATGCTGATCACAAACAACCAGGCGAGGGACAGGAAATCTCTCTTTCATTATTAAATCTGAATCATCATGAGGAGCTCGTAGCAACTGAGCAAATGCCTGCAAAAATATTTGATCAAAGTTAACCAAATTGACAATGCGAAGATAAGATCATTACTCATTCACAAATTTCCAATGGTCATTAGTTATGCATTATGACTTAGGAAAGGTGTCCAAAACCAATCCAACTATCAAGTAGGTTTGGCACAGGCCATAACATGCATTTCGTAGTTAAAACCTTAATTATGCCCCAAATAATTAAATGTTTTTAAGTTATAAAGGTTTTCAGATACGCCGGTGCTTAATAAGTTCTAAATTTGCATAATTTTGCGAAACCTCTGTCAAATAAAAGTTTTCCCACAAAAACATGATGTGGTACTGATATTATATTCACATTGAGTTCATTAATGTTTTTATCCCACAACTCCCAAAGTAATCCATTTTTCAGCCTAGGGTTTGCAAAATTTAGTAGAACCTTGTAGAAGCTTCAAGCACAAGCACCTTACTGAACCTAATCCTGAGTTATAATGATCAGGTAAAGCCCATTAACTACTAGTACAATATATCCTAACAATGTAACTATGCCAAAACACTAAATGATTTCACCTATACTCGTTGAGTTTCACAATGTTATATTGTCCCCATCAGCCGAATACTCTTGTTCATCATAATTGACTGGCAGACATGATATTAGATTAGCAATAACATGTCCAAAGAATACCTGATGTTCTGGTTCATTATGATATCCAGCCTTGCGCCACTGGGCAATGGTTGAACCATGAAAAATAACGACTGTGAAAAATGCATCCAAAAGCAGAACCCTGTCAGCCGCAATGGCTGCGACATCGAGAAGAGCAGGCTCAGGACCAGAATGGAATGAATATGAAATCAATGAAGGCTGAACCATGACGACAGAGTTAGTAACATTTTCTCGGTTTAAAATCATTCTAAAGTAAGCAGTCTCGTCTGGGCTGTTGTTGAAGACCTGCAATTATATAATTAACAAAAAAAAAGTAAATATTGTTGAAGTACAAACATAGCAGCACGAAATATCAACAATGAAAAACTTTATAAGAGGTCTGAAAACACAAAATGCATACCTGGACAAACTGAGAACGTCGTAAGTGAAACATAAATTGTGGGAATATTGACAACCTGGGAGACAAACTAAATGAAGATGGGGTTTCTTTTTGAAAATCTCCGAAACGGGAACACAAATTTATCAATGCCTTGTCCAACCATCTAATAGGATCAAATTCAGCCTGATACAGAAGTTGTATCATCACAGGGTGTCAAAACAACGACATTTTTCATAAGCAGGCACAAAAACATATCAAGCTAATCAGTGAGAGAGAAAAGCAGGTCCACAGTTCTCACAACTATGGATGTGTCATAAACAAACTGGCAAAGAATACTTCTGTGTCAATGTACTAGTCAACAATATACTACAAAACTGTAATCTGTAATGGGTTCTGATTCACTGAATTCCATTATTCATTTTCATGAATGGGGTAAAAAATGGAAACCATGTGCCACTATACATGTTGCAATTCCCATTTCTATTGAAAAATCTCACGTTCCACTGGAATAATCAATTTACAGAAAAATAATCCATAATAATCCAAGTAAAGCATCTTAGAGAAATGGTGCAGAAAAAGTGTGTGCGTGTGTGTGTGTGCACGTCCGTGTGTGTATAGACAGAGAGCCTTTTAAAATTATTCTTAACTGGTGTATGAAAATAAACTTCTGCAAGAGAAACAAAAACCAATGACTTGGATTATATCCAGCTAAATACATATCGAACAGGCTGAGATAAAATTATCCAAAATACAATTAAAAAGAAGCAGAAAATATCCAGCACTCACCTCCGTTTCCATTTTGAAAGACACTTGGCGTGCCATGACTATAGCAGCTGCTTCTTGGTCAAATCCAGAAATCAAATCCTACAAAATTTTACATATAACTGATATAAAACACTGATGAATTCCAGAAAATGAATTAAATGATGAATTTATTAAAAACAAGTGGGAAAAAAATTGTAACTACAGTAATGAATAGAGTGCTCAAGTTACTAGATAAATCATATCATGCTATCGTTAACTAATTGTAAAAGTTAATGAACATAAAACTAGCATTGGCCATTATCCAAACACAATAAACATAAAACTCCAATTCAGCAAGTAAAATAAAAAGGGTAATTAAAGAAAAATTGTGTATAAATAATCCAAAATAAGCTCATAAAATGATGTCTCCATCAATTTCCCTGAACAACTGATAATCAAAGAAAAGTCTTCGTTTTGTATCTTAATTCCTTATGTATAACTAAATATGCTTTGTATATAATTCCCAAGACCATTTTTTATAATAAATTTTACAATATGACAAGCCCAAATGAATTGCTTTGCAGTATTACCCAAATGAATTGCTTTGCAGTATTAATAATGGATATCAAAATAACTAAATGGTGGTAGCTTACCTGTATGCTTCCTGGTCCAGCAACCCATCTACGTGAAAGAGTTGTAACCCGAAATCTCATTTGTCCACTGTTATTCTGATAACTGAAGCAAAAAATCTGTGATGAGTGAGAAATATTTCAACCACATTACCACAAAAGGCAACAGATTACTCAAAGGCGCACTAAGATAGTTTTCATACTAAGTCAGGAATTGGAAGTAAAATTGATTGCTTGTGGATTGCATTGTAGCGTCTGGAGTTTCCTTCCTCACAATGTCAAAAAACAGGCACAGTGATGTCGATTTGTCAAGGCCACACATCTTCCATGCACTAGTACTCCCTTGACCAATAACAACATCTGAGCATAATGGGCTTTTCTGCATATACAAAGAAGCAGCTAAACATTTTGTTTTCATTTTGGGAGAGGCTATATGGAATTTAACATGCGAAAAAGATAGAACAAAACTTCTAGATATACCTTTTCAAGAGAAGCACAGGGGCCAATAATCCCTTGGACTTTGATGTCCTTAGAGCAGTTTATCTCAAATATTCCACTGCACAGAGTAGATAAAATAAGGTTAAATGCCAGTCAACTTCTCCCTCAGCTCATTGATTTGTTTCGGTTAGAGAACATGTGTTTCTGGTATCTGGCTGGAATCAGAAGCCACAAGAATACGCTTTTGTTTCTGGATACAAGGATCTTTCAGATTTGGACAAAAAGTAATATGTAACCTCGTAACTATTCATAGCCAGAAATCATGTTTCTGGATCCAGATACCTACCACAGACCTACTTGTATTATTCCAGCAACCTTGGTTTGGGTACTCCTAATCTGTTGGCGACTATTTTCCATGGTGTTTATTATGGGATACTCTTCAGATTCTACAATTATCGTTATAAATGGTATCATAGAATTAAGGTGGCTGTTGATATCATTATTATTTGCTTTTTATCCTACTATGTTAACAGGAGATAGAGTCCTACAGTAATTAGAAATAGAATCTTACTATAATGGTTGTCGACTACTCGCCGTGTATATACCATTTAACTGGTTTCATGTTCTAGACCACCTTCGACAATGTTTAAAATTACGTCTGATCAACTTCAAAATCATCTTACTTGTCCCAATTATAGTCTGCCATCTATCTTTTTTCCTCATTCCTTAACCCTAAAATATGTAGTCTCAACAAGAATCAACTTGTTTTCCAATTTTACACAATTACACACTGGTACACAAATGTAACTGGTACTGCTTACCGAATATAAATGAGTCGTATCTTATCTAACAATAATAAATTCGTGCATACAATAGAATGTCCCCATTAGTCAGGTGAGAATTGTTTGAGAGATGGACCATGCTGAATATAAATAACAAGGAGGTTTGAGAGGTGAGAGATCTAGTCATTTGAGAAAGATTTGGGTCTTTAGCCATATGGAAGTTGGTGACAGGACAAGACTCAAGAACAGTCTTTGATGCAAAAAAGCTGACTAAATGAATCTGTGGCACTGGGGAGGCCATGGACAGAAAAAGACAATAACTTAAGTGTCTGAATATCGAGCACCAAATAAAAGGGGAGAAAGAATAGTAGGGTTATCAACACTTAACTACACATGCAAGCAAGAAACAAGAAATTCAAGACGATCCATATCATAGAAAAATTAAAATCTTTTATGACTTACTTTGATGCTAGGCCCAGATCATAATCACCAGATTGGAAAACACGCTTAAGTGAATCCTTGAACACTGGATGGCCAAAACTTTCAGTAAGTACAACAAGGCCCCCAGTCCTTTCAACAGCAGTTTTAAGCTCAGCAATGCCAACCTGAAAGATAAAGAGTAGACCAAAAAATTTATAATTTCAAATATAAGAACACTAGACAAAGCAAAAACAACCACCAGAATATGATTACAAACATTTGAAGCAATTAAACAATAACACATATTTCAATAGAAAGAAAATCAAGTAGGCCATTTAACAAAATGTTCAACATTTTTCTATTCTAATCTCCTTGAAATTAGCCAAGGAACAGGAATTATTAAGTTGGACAATCAAGTTATTAATAGTAGGACTGTAGGAGGCGTCATTTCAGAATTACCTCGACATATAAAACAACAATAAAGCTTTGTAAAAAAAAAAATGAAACAATTTTTCCCATGAAACTACAATCTTATAATAGTTGACAAGGTTACAAGCAAGGAACATCAAGAATGCCTTTAGAACAAAGAAAACAGGTGAAAAAAACAACTTGGTCAAATATAAAAATATTCATGGAAAAGAAATAGTAAACATTGTTTGGTAACTACTTCTGATTATGAAATGAGTGAACTGGTTTAAAGGATCTCTTTGCCAGCTTATAAACAAGCATAATGATGTACGTCAACCAGAAAAGATCAGTTGAAAAAAGAGAAAACTTTACCTGATCAAGAGCGCAAGCAAAGAGATCTAGCACATGACCTTGATGTACTAGCTGCTTTGAAAGCCCGTCATAGAATTTCACACATTTATGGTAATGTGGCACAGAATCTTTATCCAGATCTTTGTGGGAGCGAATTGGTTCAGAAAGTTGTTTGGATACAATCTACAACAATATACAATAGTTCGCAAGGACGGAAACAGTTGAGTGTCAACCAATGAAATGAGATGGAAATCATTTCTATCCATGGCATCATAGAAGTAAATGAAATACCTAACAGTATGATCCTAAACAGTCAAATACATTCCCTTGGTACAGGCACTCATAAAATAGAGGTCAATCATTATCATACACACTAATGTCAAAATGACAATAGAACAATTTCCTCCACGACATATATTTTTATTTAGATAAAAATGAATTTCTTAAGACAGAAAAAGTACATGAGAGGGCCCAAAAGCAACGACAAAAGGACAAAGCTGAGGAAGAAAAAAACCCACAAAAGAAACCACAAAACTCTCCAGAATCATAAGACGAAATGTTAATGGAGATAAAACAGCTGCTATCCACTGAAACTAGATAACTTTTTCCGAAAATAACTTACAAATGGAAAGGAAGATTCTATTATGTAAATACAGCCTAAGGGTATGTTTGGGAGATTGGAGGGGAGGGCTTTAGGGGAAGGGGATTAGAGGGAGAGAGAGAGAGAGAGAAATTTTTCATCTTTTTTAAGAGATATATATATATATATATATATATAGAGAGAGAGAGAGAGAGCTTGTAGAGAATGATAAAAGAAATATATTTTCAATTTTAGGAATATTATAACAACATTGTTAGGGTTTGAATAATTTATCCACGCCCTCCAAAATCTCCCTCCAATAAATTTTTGAGTTCCCCCAAATTAGGGGGATTTTGTATCATGAAGAAAAATACAAAACCACTAGCTCTTGCTTACAGTCAATAACTCATCTTATATGTATGCAGTACATTAAGATGCAGATTCCGAAGGTTACACACACACACACACAGATGCATATTCTTGTTGGAGGAATTATGCTTTACCTTACAACATGAATAGATGTCAAGTAAAATTAGTCTCTGATAGTAGATATAAGCATAGAGTAATTAGTAGAAATATTTTTAGAAAGATATAATATTTTCATGTGAGTCCCAAAATAATCGAAATATTATCTCGAAGGCTTCCTGAATAACATTTTAGTCCTCAAATGTGTAATCTTTGGTCTGTTTGGGAGGGGGATTTGGAGGGAGAAAGCTATATTTTAGTGTGTGTGTGTGTATCAAAGAACAGTATGATAAATGGTCATATAATACTTCAATCACACTTAGTTGGTTTTAATATACATTTATAGTGTCCATAATTTAAAAGAGGGAAAAGTAAGCCCGCCCTTCTCCTTCAAAATCATCCATCCAAACATGCCCTGGTGAATTAGTAACTAAAATATTCTAACCTGAGGTCCTGAGACTAATTTAACCAACAAAATATGCATTCAAGTACAACATCTGTAATTACAAATTTTCAATTATCTAAGAACTAACACCATAAATGATGCTATCCAAATCTTTCAAGTTAATTTGACTACATAGTATGTGTTTGGATTTCAATCCACACGTTTTCCAATGCATTTGAAAAAAAGCTACTATCTAGTCTCTACTTTGCTGGCGAAACACAAGTAAAGCTACTCTATACTTCTATCGGCCAGACACCTTCATGTCCAACATACTATCAAATCAAACCAACTATATTGTCTGTTTCAAAAAAAAAAAACCAACTATATTGTCACTCTGTAAGTAAGAAGAGAAACGCTTACAGGAGCTGGTCCTTCTGTTGCCGGTCCACCAATAAACGCCATTATTCTTGCGGCAGAACCAGGAACACAAGCACCCAACAAACTAGCTGCAATACTCAGCGCCGTGCTGGTGCACCTCGCCTCCCGTTGATCACCCGGCACCGGCCAGGGATCCCTCTGCAACTCATCTAAAACCTGTAAAAACAAACCAAACCAAAACTCACACACAATTCAATTCATCAATACCAGTATTGTCAAATTGCAGCTATAATATAACAAAATCTAAACCAATCACTAATGTTCCATGGGTGTAATGTTATCAATCGCAGAAACTAGTAGTTTGTTCAAATTCTGCTAGAAAACAATGTCGTAGAGTCACTTATAGCCGCTACTCCGCAACATTTTATACTAAATAGTAAATTGGGTATCATGAAACAATTGCGATTTGTTCAAATTATACTATACTACAGTATGATACCACCGCTAAAGTTGCTATTTGACAACCCCGCGAGTTTTGTTAAATAGCAGCTATAGCAGCAGAATTTGAACAAAACACCGCTATTTTTTGCAATCTGCCACCAACAACTCTGATCAACACACAACCAAACTATCCAACAGGCACATTACCGAGTTAAGGGCGAATTCACATTCCGAAGAAGGAAGCAAAAACCTCGAAATACTCTCAGACGAAAGCCCATCACGAGCACCGGCAACAACACCAACTGCCGGCTTCGGTTTCTTAGCGAAAAAACTCATCTGCTCCAACAACTGCTCCTTAGACAAATCCTTATTACCTCTAAACACATAAGTTTTGGGAACAATGCCAAACCCTAACTCATGAACATGAACAAAACTCCCAAACGTGATTAATCCAACAAGCGAATTATCCGGCAAAAGTTCAACCGCTTGAGAAATCGCAGATCGAAGAAAACCAATCTCCTCCTCAATGACACACGTGTCAACAACAAACAAAAACACCGGAGGCACGTGCGGTCCAGAATCGTTAACGGAATCATATTCAACGGTAGTGTATTGAGGAAAAAGCTCAGCAGGCATATTATCTTCAGAGATTGAAGCGTAATGATTAGGAAAGTGATTGCGTTGGAAACAAAACGGACAGATCCAGATCTTGGCGGCGAAATCGACGATGCAGAAAGGATTGAGGATTGAGCGACAAGTGCGGCAACGGAGAGGGGAGTATGGGAGGATTGGCATGTTAGGGAAGTGTTTGATCGGAGTGTAGATGGCGGCGACGGGAACGACGACGTTTGTGGATTCTTGTTTCGTGCCGGGGATTACGTTCCATGGCATTCGAACGCCGTCTTGGGTTTCGAGATCGATGAATTCCGTCGTCATATTCATGAAAGGAGGAGGAGGATGGGTGGTGTGATGTGAGGATGTTTTCTTTTTTTTTATGGTATGTGTAGTTAAATTCAGTTATGTTATGACTCAATATTTAAGGTATGTTTGGCCATAATTCAGTTTTAATTATAACTTATAGTTTATGCTTACTAGACCATTGACCCGGGCGTAAGAGAACAAATACAGCGGAAATAAGAAAGTAAAAACTTTACTTGAATCAAAAAAATAGTATGATTCAGTTCATAAAATTAATTGTCGCAAACGTTTTAAATGTACAATATTAAACAATTGTCATGACATCAACCCTGTTACGGTAACATGACATATAAATTTGATGGCATAATTTATTGACGAAAAGAAAATCCAACGTATGTCGAAATAGAAAAGGTACCGATATGAAATAAAAACAATACTACAAAACAAAGTGTTACACGTTACGGAAAACTTCTCTGTAGACCACATTAGATGTCACGTCAGTATCTTGACCGTCTTCATCATTGATCAGTATCTTTAAACCATCCCTTGAAGTAAACCCTCGATATTGCGGGTAAAATAGGGTTAATAATTAAACAGGGGAATTAGAGTAAAATTAACCATTAGGGTTAGGTTAAAATTAGGGCAAACATTTGCTTCCGGATTAACATTAATAAATAAGAGATAATGCAGATTTGTTTTGTTCAAAAAAATAGGAGATCAGGTGTGATTTTGTTGAGAAGGAAAAAATAGGGTTAATAATTAAACAGGGGTATTAGAGTAAAATTAACCATTAGGGTTAGGTTAAAATTAGGGCAAACATTTGATTCCGGGTTAACTTTAATAAATAAGAGATGAGATCGTTTGACTGAAACCAATTGTTTGCTAAATGTTACTATTAAGAAATGGAATTTTTTCTTGAATTTTTTAAGTTTTTTATTTTAGGGTTAAATGAGTAAATAGTCTCCTTAAGAATTTTTTAAGTTTTAAGGGCCCGTTTGTTACAGCTTTTTTCTTATAAGAAAATCACTTTTTTTTTAAAAAAAATAATCACTTTTTTTTAATATTGCATCTGTTTGTTACAAATTTTCAAAAAAATCAGAATCTAAAAAAAATCTAAAAACTGTTTTAAATGAGAAGCTGTTATAAGTAGCTTTTTTTTAATAGATTATTTTTAGACGAGAGAGAAATTTGTTGCGGGATTTTAACAAAAAGATATGTTTTTTTTTTTAGCAACAAAAAGATATGTTTAAAACAAACTAAAATTCCAATCATATCCTTGTTTTGCTATATATACAAAGGCTAATATTCCTTTTTTCACAGCTTAATCGTTATTCTTCTCTCTATTCTCTAAACAAGTGAGTTCCCTCTTTTATATTTTTGCTGCAGATCATCTAAGTTGTGAAGGTTAGCAATTCTATTATCTTTTTGATTCATTCATAATTGAATCTGTATATTTTTTTTTTCTTTTTCTCTTTAAGGAATATGTTATGTTACTCATTTTGTTTGAATTCATGTTGATAATTTTATGTAATATCTTGTGTAAATTTTTTGAATGTAACAAATACGTAGATAGTATGTTATTTTTACAACGTAAATGCATTTTTTAATTAACATACTTGTT
>Ga0228711_1006135_pt1 | contig 18018 bp, 7 predicted proteins | sample MedpolnodulmetaG_2_FD_177996 | JGI IMG/M metagenome (GOLD analysis project Ga0228711, IMG submission 177996) | Root nodule microbial communities from Medicago polymorpha collected in Santa Monica, California, United States - brown nodules | ecosystem: Host-associated > Plants > Roots > Nodule...
AAAAAAAAAATTCTCAAAGTGGGTCATTTTGGTATATAATTCTCAAAGGGGGTCAAATGTTTCATTTTTTTTGGCATTAGGGTAAAAAAAAAAAATCAACCTTTTACATACGTTAGTGTCTGCTCTAAAGTTTTAATTTATTTTTGTTGGGTACGAAATGTTTTTATATAAAAAAGTTACCCAAACAAAAGAAACAAGGAAAAACTAAAACATCACAAAAGGGTAAAGAGCTCTTATCAACTAACAAAAAATTAAGAAAGTTTTAAAGTTACTGGCTACGAAGAAAGTTTTAAGACCATTAGTCATATTCAACCCAAGTTCCAAACTTAACAAAATCATACACACAACATATGGAGACATATGGAGACATGGTGATAGAGAAAAATGCTCTTCTCCCAACAAAAAATGCTCACTCCCAATCAAACTTTCCAAAATACCCCTGTGTGATTTAACTCATGTTGGGTATAACATCCGCTTGAGTTAACTCACGCAGGTGTTAAACATGAAAAAACATCCGCTTGAGTTAACTCATGTTGCGTAAGTTAACTCACGCTGCGTATAACACCTGCGTGAGTTAACTCACGCAGGGGTGTTTTAGGAAGTTTGGTTGGAAGTGAGCAATTTTTTGTTGGGAGAAGAGCATTTTTCGGTGATAGACGTCTTGAAACTTGCAACTCATAAGCCCAACAAGAAAACCATACATATGAGATTAAGGGTGTCCTCTACCACACTTGATTTCATTGTAAGTCTGGTCCGGCCTAAGGGCTAAGCCACCCAAACAAGGGTTTAGGCATCAAGATTTTGGATTAAAAAAATGCCTCAAAATAAGTCAATTTAGCTATATATATAATAAGACATACGAGTAATCAATATTTATCTAGTTTAGTTGGTCAATTTTAAAGCCTCAAATCATTTTGGTCCTAAGTTCAAATCTTCGATTCAACAAAACTTGATTTATTATGCTTTTAATATTGAGGGAAAAAATGTCTCATTGTAAAATTTGCTTTAAGCCTCTTAACATGTTAGACCCGCCCTGTTGTAAGTTCGAGTTCTTCCTGCAAAATTTGATTAGACAATCACGATATCTTCAAACCATAATGCAAAGCTAGATTTAGACCCATGTGAACTACCCAAAGCTCATCCAAATAATGGAGCACACAATGACATTAGAAGAAAATTCAGAAAATGAAATACCTATTTGAGTTACAAACAACTTCATCACAAGCTGCACGATCACTGTAGTCCGTAGTCAGTAATTGCACTATGACCGTTGTTTGATTTTCTTCGATGTCAATTTAGATGAGTTATTTTATTATTTTTTTGAAAAAAAATTGCACTATGACTATTGACTTTGACCCACCCGTGTTAGACATCTCCCGCACACTACTATGTTTTCTCTAAGAATAAATGTCATCATGAGACAACAATCGGAGACTCAAAGCATAAAGAATACCATGCAATTGAGAATTAGAAAACCAATCCTTGCACCAAAATAGAAACATTACTGATCACTTTCACATAATAACCTATCATATTATTAAGAATTAAAGGCTGGTCATTAGGGCTGGAAAAATTTCTCATTTCCGCCCGAAACCGCATAACCCAGCCCACTTTAAACCGAAACGGGCGGATAAACCGGGTTGACTGGGTGACACGGGTTAAAAAAAACTGGGTTGAGATGGTTATGATTGGATCGGCTCGGTTTCATTCTTTAAGCCCAGCGAAAACCGCTGTCGTCCGGCCCAATTCATACATATATTAATAAATTAATTAATATAACACCAGTTACATACAGGCTGTCACAGACAACAAAATATAATAAAAAAAGAAGGTTAGTCTCCATTCAAAAACGATGTCGTTTGGCATTGTTATATAACTCATCGCATAAAACCCTAGAACTCTGCCGTTTCACTTCTCCTCCGTCGTTTAACCTCCAAATTTCGCCTGTTCGAGCTCTTTCTTCTCATCAACGATGATCTACCATCGGTACATCGTATGTAATGTTTTTATTTATTCGTTTTCACTTTATTCTTAGAGTAAAATTTGTCTCACACACTTCTTTTTTGACCTATCTCCTATCCAATACCGTCAAGCAATGGTGGTCTATCATTTGGAAAGATTAAGTTTTGTTTATTTCTTATCATCGATTGATAAAAGGTACAAGCTAAGGTTTTGATTTTTGTTACTTTTATTTCAGTTTATTACTTGTAGATCATAAGGAAGGAAGTTAATCTTATCACTAACTGATAAAAAGGTAAAAGCTACTAAGATATAGTGTTTGATTTTTCATCAGTTTGGGTTGATGATAAACAAAATAATCATTCTTTGTAATGATACGTTGATATTGATATTTTCTCTTAAAACATAATACTGATTTGTGTGTATTTGATCACTTGTATTTGTTTATTGTTGTAATTGTAAATCAATGATTTCATTTTTTTTAATGATTAATGTAGATATCTTCTAACATCTGTTTTTGATGTTTTGGAGACAGATTGTCTTGAACTTAAATGATGAGCCAAGTACACAATAGGAATCAGAGATGTATGGAGTTTTAGTGTATGGATTTGTAAGTAAACATGTTTTCTTTGCTTTGTTTTAAGTTTATGTATGTATTCATGTATCTATGTATGCAAGTAAACATGTTTGTCTTTGCTTTTGATAAGGTTTATATTAACATGTTTAAAATCAATTTCTAATCATTAAGCGAGTTCTGTTTCTTTTTGCCTCTTATATTGGTTATTTCTTAGTTCCATTGACTTATTCAAAGTGTATGTATGAAAATAATGCTCTCTTTGCTTCTTTTTCCTTGATCACTTGTGTATATTGATGGCCTTATTTCTTAGTTTTATTCTATACCTTTTTAGAATAACTTTCACTTGGAAGCTCTTAACAAATGTTTACATAAATAACCATCATTTCTGCTATTTTGTTCTCCTATTAAGATTAAGAATAATTATCATTGCTGATGGGTTATCATTGTTTTCTGCAGCAGCCGACTTCAAGTTTCTGTATGTTGAAAAATCTCCAAGAAGCTTGCTCTATTGATTTATAATAATAGTGAAAAAGCTTATGTTCAGTTTTTATATTGGATGACTGAAATTAATGTCTTGTTATGGTTCTTTGAAGTGGTTTAAAATTATAATTTATTTAGCATGTTGTGCCAATTGATTAACCTTGAGATAAGTATGAATGAGCTTAAAAATACGTTGAATTCTCCAATTTGAAAAACTATATATATTTAATCTGAACACATGCCCAATTTTAGAATAACTAAGAAAATAACTAGAATTTTTTATGTTGGAAAGTATTTTTTTTCTTTTTTAAATGATTGCCCATTTTCATATTGGCCCATAAGGGGTTAACCGACTGAACCCACCCGAGTTACCGTCTTATCCGAATAAACCGAAACTGACTAAACCGAGTCTTTAAACAGTCGGAAGTGGGCTTAGGAGTTGAAACCGTGGTTAAGAGTGGGTTGAGGTTTTGGGACCGATTTTCGACTGAAACCGACTGATGCCCAGCCCTACTGATCATCATGCAACAAAAATTTATTAAGAAGTGCATTCCAGCTATTGACCTCCAAACACTAGACCCCAACAGACTATCCTCAAGAATGTGGAATAAAAACCCACCACTGCAACCACATGATCTTGGGTCAACTACCATGTCCCTACGAGCATGTTGATCATTAGTAAGTAGGATTACATCTTTGAGCTATATATCTTCCACAGTTAACATGTCAGTCTCTCTGGCCTTGACCCCTGAATATTTCCAGATTATGCACAGTGTAAAAAATATTGAATTGAATCCTAAAATCACTATGAAGTCTTAAATTATTTATCTATTACTTTTTATTCATCCACTATGATGAATGATTTTTTTTTTTCCAGTTTATTTTATCATAAACTATAGTTTAGTGTGCACTACGCACACTCTATATAAATTGAATCTTAAAATCATTTTGAAGTCTTCAAATTATTTATCTATTATGATAATTGATATTTTCTGTTCAACTTTTTTTTTATCATAAACTATAATTCACTGTAAACGACAGTTTATAGTTAAAAATATGAGCTTAAATTTCTTTTTGAAAAATATGAGAATGTATGATGTGAATGAAGAAGAAATATGAAAGAGTATCTTTAAAAAGTTATATTATTTGAACATTAAAATATAGATATTATATGTAACATCGTGTTTATCTTTAACTTTCTTTTACTTTTTATTTTCAATAACTTACACACATTTAAATAATACATGCAAAAATTAAAAGGCAGTAGTAGACATCAAAATTTTGATATAAAAAAAAAATCATTTTAAAAATATTGAAATATTATATGGATAGGTCAGATAGATGTAGGGGTATACCTATAAAAAATCTTTTAAATTTGATAGATAGCTACAAGAAATAAATGGATCTGAAAACCCAAAAATCTTTTAGGGTTTTTCTTTTTCCACCCTCCTCACTGCTTACACACCCTCCAAAATTCTCAAAATTCCCATGCTTAGATTATATAATTCGAACTTAATTTTTAAGATTTTTGGATTATACAATCTGATTTGTGTTTTACCAGCTTTTTCAGAACAAATGAATAAATGACATAAATTTAAAGAGACATGGTATATAGTTTAGAGGAAAATGAACACGTTTTATTATTTGATCAATAATTCATAATACATTAGACATTTAAAGTTAAATTGTGGTACAAGAAGATGGAGGGAAAGGTTTGTCAACCCTCTCGCACATCCTCACGAGGGAGAAAATGGAAATACAAATGACGAAGTGAGGGAGGGTGCAAATTTGCAAAGCGGCACATTCCTTAGATCCCTTTTCTCTTATGTCTTGCTCTATTCTCTCTCTTTGTCTCTATCTTAAAACTTATCAAATTATTTTCTAACGCTAAATTGTGAAGACTACTACTCTTTTATATCCACGTGAATTGAGTTTGGTTTACTTAATTCTTATTGGGTTAGTAACTATTCTTCCTCATAAAAATAACACTACACATTGACTTCACTTAACCCCGCCCCCCAACACCCGTTTTTACTCATACATCACTATTATCTTAATTCCACAAAATTGTTATCTTCCGATAACTTCACATATATACCTTCAATCTCAAATTACCAAAATACTCTTTACTCATCGATCTCTAATAAAAATCAACTAACCCAACAATTCAAACACATCAAATAAACAGATAAACAATTAAAATAATAATAACCTAAAAATCGGGATGTTACAGAGCTTAATAATGTTTTTAAGTTTTAACCATTAAATTTTTTCATAGAAAAAGGGACAGTTGGATCACGCAAGCCTATTGCATCTTACAGTAAACTATCAACACCTAATATTTTTTACTTTTCTTCATCTTCTTTCCTCTCCTCTTTTCATCTTCATATGCATCCATAAAAAAACTCTAAAAAAAAAAGGGCAAATTGCATTAACTTCCCTTGAGGTATGTTAAAATATCACTTACACCCCCTCTATTTTTTTAATTAGAAACAAAGCTCCCCTACTCAATCCTCCATGTGATAAACACATCCCCTCTTGGTTAACACTGTTTGCACTCTGTTAAATTACACAAATAAATCGTAATCTTCTTCCTCAATTTCTGAAACGGCAGCGCTGATTCTTTTTTTTCTTTTCTTTTCTTCCACCGACTATGTTCCCTTGAAATTCCTTTGTTATTTCTTTTTTTTTTAATTATTTTTTATATCTGTAATTCAAATCAATAGATATTCAATCAAAGATCTATAATTATTTTTAATTATTTTAATTATCATTACAGAAGGTGCATGATGGCAAAACTATCAACACATGCATTAATGGTACTCGAGCGGAAATAGATTCATTTGGTTTAACATTACTGTCAACTCGTTCAGCTTACACAAACTTGTTGAAAGGTTTAATTTGTGTCGTTTTAGAGAAACAAAATTCAAAGAATTCCTCTCAATTTTTTTTTTCAAAGAATTGAAAGTCACGTAATGGAAACCACTTAAAGGAATTTATGGTAAAAATGCAAAAGCTACGGTCCTGTGCTAAGAATTTAAGAGGCAAATTGCATAAGTGTGTTTTTCTCACTAACAGTACTAACACTGTTAACTTTGAGGGAAGGTGAGTGTTTTTTCAAAATTAGAGGGGGTGTTAGTGTTATTTAATAAAACCTCAAGGGAGGTCAATGTAATTTCCCCAAAAAAATATTCTACATTCGTCACGATGGCATTTTTTTGGGTAGTGTCGACACGATGGCATTTGACACTATTAATTGAAGTTACAAATTAATTTTTTTTTTATCATTGAGCTAACATCATACAAGAGATTAATTTAGTATCAATCAATTCAATTATACAAATCAGACTTACCTAATAGCGTTTGAATGAGAAATGGTTCAAACGATTTAATATTCTTTTTATTTCTCAAAATACATGAAGAACTTCATTTATGAGAGAGTTAGACGTAAGTATAATTTTGATGAATTTTTTTTAAATATTAAGAAAAAAATAGATACCATCAATGTCTTAGTTGTGTATTCCTATTTATCTCATAAATAAAACTCTCCATATTTTTTAAAATGAATAGGATCTTAAGTGGGTTCAAATCTCTTTCTAGATAATTAAAATCTTGAATTCAAATCCAATTATAAGAATAAGAATACAACATCATTAACTGTTTTTGAAAGAAAGTTTACCCTATTGTAGTTTGGGTCAAAAAGGAAATCTTCCAATACATATATTATTGTGATTCCTTAACTATTGTTTATGAGACACATTTTCCTTATAGTTTTACAAGGATGGAGAAGATATTTTAGCATCGTATTGATATTATAAAATTTATTCAAATTATTAAAATTTAGGATAAAACAACTAAACAAGCTACCCGTTTCCTGTCCAAAAACAAACCCCGTGTACAGTCAACCTTATTACAAATACATTTAGTAGTAGTAGTACTTTGTTTAATTTTCATAAACTCAAGTTGAGTCAGCACTGGTACATGGGACCATAATCTGTGTGTAACATAACATAACACCGTACTACTAGCATGAAAAGAATTAATTTTGGTGCTACAGCCTTAAGCGACACGTCAAACATGGTCCCCTCCAAAAAACACTATTCTATACCCACGCACGCTGTTCCTTTCAATATTATTATGGATTTCTGTGTCGCACGTGTGAAGCCGACTGTACGGGTCCCACATTCATCTCCTTCATTGTCCCTTTTTGTTATCTATCCCTCCCTGCCTCACTACAACTAACCGTCACGTCACGTCACACTTAAGTTAACCTCAATTACCGGACGACGGGTTCATACTTCATTCATTCATTTTTCCATTCTTATTAACTTGCATAATTCAATGCCCCATGCTTCATTTAATTAAATCAACCCTATCCAAAGATTAATTACACATAAATAGAAAGTAAGTAAACAACAAACTGCGTCGTTAAACTCTTTTAAATGACAAAATCAATTCTCGTAAATACAATATTCATGTAAAAATTAAGTTCATGTGAAGATAACTCAGATGGTAAAGACAATGTTTGTAATATGCAGAGATCTAAGTTCGAATGTTGAAGATTTCATTTATTCGTTTCAAAGATGAATTCTAACAATTAGACTATTTGACTCAAAAATTAATACTCATATTAGTATTTTTGTTGAAAAAGTTCTACACATTGAATTAACAATAAACCGAATCAACTCGAACTTAATTTTGAATATAAATTAGATACGTAATTATAAAGATTACACAATATGCAGCAGAACTCTCTTAGATAATTTGAACATAATTTGACACTATTCTTTTATAAAACTAAATTATATAAGAAAATCTAAACCCAACTTGTTTGTATAGTTTAGTTTTAAATTCATTTATACCTCTGGCTATAACTTAAAGTATTTGTTTATAAAAAGTGTGTTTCATTATTATTCATGGTAGTATATGGTTGGAGGGAATGATCTTATAAATACACTTCATATCCAACCGCATGCATGAACCTTTGGCAAAATGGGGCCAATAGTCAAGGGTATCCTTAGCCTAAGATGTGGTAATGCCATTGTATAGAGTTTTTATGTCTCATTCCACATGTGACACTCAATACTTTATATATATTTTTTTTCTCTGAAATCCACTTAATATTCTAAATATAACGTTCATTTTGTTCTGTCATATTTTTATATATAATAATAATATATTTAGGAAGAGTATAAAAAATGTGTTGCGATCGTGCACTTGGTTTTATAATGCTTGTTTGTTGAAGCCAATTGGCAATAATGTAGATACAAATGTAATACATCTGGGTCCCATTTATGGATGATTTTGCTGTTCATATTTATCTCTATTTCGTCACACAACGAATTTGCATGTGGGCTGCAACTTACTTTGACCAGTCACTGATCTGGTTGATCAATTTGTATTTTTTTTGCTTTTTCAACAAACTTTACTTTCCTTTTCAAACAAATTTTGTATGATTCTTTTTGGATTAAAAAAATATTTTTTGTACAAGCAAGTTTAAGCTTTGGTTTCTTACCAAAATAAAGTGACAAGGGCCAAATAAAATAATAGGTACTCCATCCGATTTCAAATATAAGAAAAAATTCCTTTTTTAAGTTTATTGAATAATTAACGTATCTGCTTTACAATATAGATCACATACATTAACTACTCAATGAACCTAAAAAAAGAATTTTTTTTATATTTGAACCGAAGGGAGTATATGTTACCCAGACTGGCAAATCATAAGAAATCTCTGTCAGTTTTACTATGTAAATGTAAATTTCGATTCCTTCCATCAGTATATAATTTTTACCTGACACTCTTGTCTGCAACAGTAGCAATTGAGGTCACAGATTCACCTATATAATACCATCATCTTTTATAATTGAGTAAAACACTTATTTCGATCAGTGTGTGTGTGAGACCCTGTTTCTTGTATATTAAAATTACAAAAAATACATCAATGAGTATATTGTCGGTTAATTTGGTACTATGTACTATTATTTTTCAGGGGAATGGTATAGTTTGTTTGGTCTTGAATGTATTATGGTGTTAATTTATAAAGTTACTAATAAAATATACACATTTAAAGATGTTTTGATAATTTTTTAATATATTCAAAAATTATAATATCGAATATCATTTGATATTGCTTATTAGCATTTCCGTTATGTAAAATGGATGCAAAATATCATAAATGAATATTTCATTACTTACTTTGATTCTCATAATTATATTTTTGTTTAATTTGAATGTTAAATGTGATTTTCGTTGATCAATTTAATGTGTAAAATCATAACAAAATGTACTACTCTAAACAGTCTCAATACACAAGGTTAACACACATACAAAAATACATCATGGTATAAACACAAGTGACCTAGCAAAAGGTCCAAATACATAAAGCTTGTATTAATGGTCGGCTTACACCGACGCATCATCTCAAATAGTCTAAAGACAAATGTTCCTTTAAATTTGTTACGTCTCCAACCATTAACACAAGGTAACTGTCGACAGTTACGTTCATTGACACTCGCCGTCTGTAACGGTCCTCCAACAACTACCTCAACAACTATATAAAAAGATCATTAGACCATAATTCAAGATAACCTAACCAATTTTACCTCTTACTCTTCGCTCTAACTTAAACGTCAAAATATTTGAATGTACTCCGAACTCATATCTCGATGGTTGCTATTCGACCGTGAAAATCATTTTGATCACTTCGTCTTAAGAATGTTTATGTAATTTGGATTTGGATGGATTTGAGAGCTATTTTGATCAAGATTACTTTTTATTCCTTTCAACTTAATTTTCTTTTGTGTATTTTTTCCAACGAGACCTAGGGGATAGGGCACTATATAGCAGGTGTAGGTGGGGCATATTCATGTGGGTGAGTGAGTCTTCGCCGCAGAAATGGACTGTAGTATCCGTGATTAAACAGTACTACACTGTTCGAATGCAAATTGTTAACCAACAACTCATGTGTGATTCATGAAGGAGGGATATGTTAGGCCTCTGATGGCATGTGCTTTAAATGGACTAAACTGATAACGGATTGTTAGACCAGTTGAGTGTGTACAAAAAAATATCAAGCTCTATGTTACTGCTACTTAGATTGCCTAAATTTAATGCTATTTATATATCATTTGGCTATTTGTTGTTCTTGATGTTAGGTAGCAAAGAGTAGCATTACTAATGTTAATGTTTGTCTAAGGAATGGTACATAACCATAATATTCTTAATTTGACTACAAATTAGATTAACCAAATTTAATGCTATGTATGTATATAACTTGGCTATTTGTTGTTCATAATGTTAGGTAGCAAAAGAGTAGCATTATCCATAAGAGCAGTGTTAACAACGTTTTCACAAAAGAGTAGCATTATCCATAAGAGTAGTGTTAACAACGTTTTCTCTATCTATCGATAAAAATAGTCACAATTAAAGTGGTGAGATGTACATTAAATTCATTCAATAAAAAAATAAGTTTTAAAGAGAGTGTTCAAAATAATATTCATAAATTTCTTTTTACTAATAATGCTAATGTTGTCTAATGATAAATAACCATGTTATTCTTAATTTGACTAATTATATATGTGGTTGTTTATTACTGTTGCTTTTATGCATTCTTACTCATGATATTATATGATAATATATAAAATTAATGTAGCATAAGTGATAGTTAATTGAACTTCTTAACTATATGATTTTTTTGGAGAGATTCTTAACTATATGATTGATCAAGGTTCAATCTTAAAAGCCGCGTGCGAAAATAAATTTAGGTTTTTACAAGTATGAATGGGATGAATATCTAAAGTTTATAACACTCATAGATCATAGATACTACACACCTACTACTTGCATTAAAATAAGATAAGATGAAACAAATAAATCAGATCAATTACATCATAAGATCACCACTCATAAGAGTACTTTGTTTTGCTTAAGAGAAAATGATAGTATATTGCTAAATGAGAGTGTAAATATTTTTCAGATTTGATGTTGATGATAAAAACAACATTTTCAAACATTTTGTAATTAACAAAACTCAACATTTTGTGTCTAAATTTAAACACAAATCATATAATCTACGAATCACTTTTGATCGGAATCAATTCTCATTGAAGTAGAACCAAACATACATTATGTTAATTGAGAAACGAGTCTTGTTAACCGATGACTTTAGGACACTGGTTAAGAAATATATAAATAGAATTTCTATCTTAAAAATATAAACCGTCACCATTTATCAAATAATAATTACATTACTTTTTAATAAAAACTTACTTTATTTAATACTTAACCAATGTACCAAGAACACCGGTTAATATTCTCCGAAACTAATCTTTAGTTTGTGATTTAAGAAAAAGGGTAATGTATAACTTTTCAAAAGTGAAAACTTTTGTTATTTTCAATTAAAAAAAATTATTTTTTACTTTCTGGCTAATGGTTACCATGACCATAAGAAGTTAAAAAAAAAAAAAAACTATTGAGCTAGTAGTAGTACATTTATTAACCTGAATTTCTGACCAGTATTGATGGGGTCCATCTTTTTTTTCCTCCATAAAAATAAAAAAAAGCAGTAGAGCAATAATTAAGGAAGTGAAAACTAGGAGAGTGTGAAAAGGGAAGAGAGAGAGAAAGAAGAATCTACTAAAAAAGGAAGCAACATTTCTTCTTCATTTTTTCTTACAAACTTCAACATAATCTTCTCCTCTTCCTTTTCTCGTCACTCAAACAATTCACACTTTCTCTCTCTTCGCCGGAACGATGACCGGCGGTGGTTCCTCCGGGAGATTACCAACATGGAAGGAGAGAGAAAACAACAAAAGAAGAGAGAGAAGAAGAAGAGCTATTGCTGCTAAGATCTATTCAGGTTTACGAGCTCAAGGTAATTTCAAGCTTCCTAAACACTGTGATAACAACGAAGTCTTGAAAGCTCTTTGTTCTGAAGCTGGTTGGATCGTTGAAGAAGATGGTACTACTTATCGAAAGGTTCAGATCTCGTTTTACTTTCCTCAATTTTTTTTAACTAACTTGCTTTTTATCTTGATCTACTTCAATTTCACTGAATTCATGTTCTATTAACTGAAATTGAACGTTTAAATCGATCTTATAAGAAACTTTGTTTTGTGATCTTAGTGTTGAAACTGATTTCTGCATGATATACTGTATTTTTTGTTCTAATTTTGAACAGGTGAAATTGAATTTGGAGAAGTAGAATTGATTTTGACATGTTTGGATACTCTCGATTACAATTGATTTTGTTTCCAGAATTAATTTAACTTCGAGTAAAATCTTAACTTATTGTTCAATATATTTTTACATTGAATGTAAGTCATCATAAATTAATTTACATTTAAGTTACATTTAGTCATAATCAGTTTTATGAAATTAATTTTTCTCGATGTTGAACCAAACACACATAAGCTACTAAATTGAAAAAAATTAATAATGTCTTGAAGAATTGTTTAAGTCATTTTACATGAATGTTTACATACATAAGTCATTTTATGTTTAAGTCACATTTAGTGGGAATCAATTTTACAAAATCAATTTTTCTTACCGTTGAACTAAACACACATGAACTACTACATTGAAATGAGTTAACATTGTGTTAAAGACTTGTTTAAGTCATTTTACTTGAATGTATACAAACGTAAGTCGTTTTATGTTTAAGTTGTATTTAGTCAGAATCAATTTTACAAAATCAATTTTTGTCAGAGATGAACCAAAAACCATAAACTATTAAATTGGAAGAAATTAATAATGAGTTGAAGAAATGTTGTAGATGATTTTGATTCTTGCATAGACTAATATGAGTGAATGAATTTGAAACAGGGAAGTAAGAGACCATTACCAAATGAGATGGGAGGAACTCCTACAAATATGAGTGCTTGTTCTTCAATGCAACCAAGTCCACAATCTTCTTCGTTCCCAAGTCCACAATCTTCTTCGTTCCCGAGTCCAATACCATCATACCCTACGAGTCCAACTCGAATGGATGGAATTACAAACCCCTCTTCCTTTCTCCTACCATTCATCCGTAATATAACTTCAATCCCAACAAATCTTCCACCCCTTAGGATTTCCAACAGTGCTCCTGTTACGCCACCTCTTTCTTCTCCAAGAAGTTCAAAGCGAAAAGCAGATTTTGAATCCCTTTGTAATGGTTCCTTTAACTCCTCGTTTCGCCACCCCCTTTTTGCTACCTCTGCACCATCAAGCCCCTCGCGACGTAACCACTTACCCCCTTCCACCATTCCAGAATGCGATGAGTCAGATGCTTCTACAGTGGACTCTGGTCGGTGGGTTAGTTTTCAGACAACAACTGCCCATGGTGCAGCTCCTCCTTCCCCTACTTTTAATCTTATGAAACCAGCAATGCAGATCACTCCCCAGAGTTCAATGGATATGATACGAATGAATGAAGCCATGCAATGGAGTGCAGGTTCAGCTACTGAGAGAGGTAGAGGCTCAGATTTTGACTTTGAGAATGGCAGAGTCGTGAAGCCGTGGGAAGGTGAGAGAATTCATGAGGTAGGAATGGAGGAGTTGGAGCTTACTCTAGGGTTTGGTAAGGCCTGATCATGATAAAACCAATTTAAGTTTGTGTTCTAAATTATACACCGTACCAAAAAATTACAGATTCAATCGCAATTCCTCAAAAAGTGTGCCTGGTTTTCTGGGTGAGTTAGGACATTGCTCGGATCTGCTACTTCTGCATTAGTCAGGGAAATTCCAAATTGGGTGTTATTGCAATATTTTCCTTGTGTACAGTTCTTTTTATATAGCTGTGGTTAGTGGTTACTCTAATATGAAATTTGACTTCAATTGTAATGCCTTGTTGATTGTTGAAGAGTAACATTTGAATCTTACCAAGACCAAGGGTAACAAGGTGATATTGTTGCTCCTCTTATTGATGACATTTTGACATTTTTCTTCCTCTTGATAATTCATTACACTGGTGAGAATCCAACTAAGTTTTTGTAGTGTGTGTGTTATGGCTAACATTGATTTCACATTGATTGAGCTATCATTCATTTTCTAAGTTTGCTTTATTGGCCATATAAGTTACTGCATTATTGTTTGAATTTATATGCTGATTCAGTTGTTTGCTATAATGGGCATCTAAATTACTGCTTTGTTGTTTCAATTTGATTCTTTGTTTGGAATGGGAGAAGAAAGGAGGAAAATAGTAGGGAAAATAAGAGACATAAAGTGATTGAATTTTTAATATATTTGAAAACGAAGAAAAACAGAAGAAATTTTTTCTCCTTGCATATTTGATTGGTTTGAGAACATAGAAGAATGATAATGGATGTTTTAAGTTTTAACACTTGTGTTTGTAAATAGAGTCACTAGAATGGTGGCATTTAACATGGGAAAGGTTTAAAGTTTCCCACCATGGGAAAGTTAATTTTCACCACTTGATCAAATAAAGAACACACTTTTATCATACACCCGCAACACTAGATTTGTTTCCTCACCATCTTCCACCACTACTCTCCCCTACATTCTCCTCAACTCTTAGCCTTTCACAGGATAATCCATCAAATATTTAGAGAACCTGCAACACTTTAAACATGAGACAATTATCAAACTACTCAGATCAAATTTTCTTTCGACTTCACCATTTGTCTATTTTTTTTTATAATTGTCCCTAAAATTGCCAATTTTCTTGGATGGTATCTTTCACAGCCGGTCTCTCTATGGCAGTCGTTGCTTGGAAAATATAAACCACTGGATCGATCCAAAGTTTAGTATATTACATGGGAAATTATTTTTTTTAAAAAAAAAACTAATCAACAAACTTTTCTCCAATTGTTCGGGCAGTCCCTTTTGTGAAAATAGAGAGGAAGATGCAGTCTGGAGCCTCTTCTCTACCACTGCAAGTCTGTGCACCGAGGGAGGCTCTAGCGGTGGAAACGTTGCTTTGCAGCAATTGTTGAGAAAAAACAGTGTTGCATCCTTCTCCTGAACAACAATCATTGTGGAGTGGTGGGGCAAAGCCTCAACTCACTGCAACTGTCGAGACGAGGCTCCGCTTGCTGCAGTAAGGACAAGCAAACCAGAGTGCTTCTCTCTGGGTTTTTTTTGCCTCTTTCTCTAAGTGTAGATTTGTTGAATTGTTCTCCTGGACGGTGAATAAAGTATTTACAGTCGTGGGAATGTTATACAAGTGACTCCATTCATCATTCAAGCAAACTCTATTAACCATTCACGTGAACTATTCTACACATTATTTGTCTACAAGCAGAACATGAGAATGTTATGCAGGCAGTGGTAAGCCGCGATTTCACACATGATCACGGAGTTTAGCCGAGTAACGGCAGTTAGAACATGATTTTAGCTGACCACGATCATGTCTGATAAGACTTATTCTCTGACATCCTTGCCTATCAATATCACTTGTAAATATCAATATCATTATAGAAATGCTTCAATTAATAAATAACTTATCTTACTCGCAACTTAACTCTTATTTATCTGCATTTTATTTTTTACTTGTGCTTTTCTTAGGATTTTAGTTCTCAAACATCTTTGCCTCTCTTATCATAGTTCATTAGTCAACGTTATCAATTGAAGAAAAGATAATCATTGTTGAGAGCTATTAGCTGAATCATCGATTAGCTCTCTAGTTCGACAACAATACCTTTCAAATAAAGAACTCAAACATGTGTTATTTGTGCTTGGAATAAGGTCACTTGGACAAAAATTTCCCAAACAAGTCAAAGAATGCAGTAAAGGTGATCCTACCTCTTCAACAAGCCAATCCGATTGATCTTGAGAAAGAATCTCCAAACAAGATTCAGATAACGATCTGATGATGGGAATCATTGTTGCCATGTCATACAACCTTGTATGCACATGTAAAAAAAATAAAATCAAGTCCAACTGTGCCATTTATCAAAGCTCAAATATTGCCTTTTAAATATGATAAACCTATCTTTGTCATAACATACAGATACATGATCAACTGGAAGTGTAATGAACCCAGACATCCTATCTATATGTGGAAGCCTCACAAAGAATACTTTTATGTTGCAGATGGAAAAATATTCACCACAAATCTTATCTCTGAAGGAAAGTTTGAAATTAAAGTACTTCCTAAATGCATAATCTTGTATAAAGTTTAAGAGAGCAAATTAATTTCAACATCATATCCTGGTTTAGACAGATCTGCACATGGATTCTCAGGCTTCGATCATTATAGCTTAATCCATAAATAATCCATCATTGGCCTCCGGCCAAAAACTCAACATTGTATCGAAGGTCAATGTATTAAGATATCCAAACTAAAATAACCAACAGGGCAAGCTAACAAGTGCTCTAAGAGATTAACTTAAATACAAGTCAAATATTTGCCAAAGTAATAAATACATCACTTTTCATGTATTTCTTTTTTTAAATAATACCCTAAAAACACTAGTTAACATTTTCCATAACTTAAAAAAAAGAATTTGGTTATGAAAAAAAAGTGAACAATAAAATCAACTTAAATAAATGACAAAATATGGTATGAGGCTAATATCACCGACAAGTCATATCTTGATTACTAAAGAGATCAATCGAGTTGGACTTTAGGGAAGTGTTGCAAGCCCTACATAGGTGGGAACAAGACTTTAAGGAAGTGTTGCAAGCCCTTCAGACCAGAAACAATTGATGAACAAGGGATCATGATCAGACACAATACTCTTAGGCAACCCATGATGCTTACAAATCATGTTCACGAATAAGTTTGCTACCTTGTAAGTTGTGTAGTGAGGAGGGAGTGCGCCTAGATGAATAGCCTTTGAGAATCGGTCGACAATCACTAAGATGACAGAATACCCACGTGAAGTAAGAAATCTAGGGACAAAATCGAGGGCAATGTCTTCCTATATATTGGAAGGGATAGGGAGTGGTCGCAGTAGGCCTCCAGGTTTGGTTGTGCTATACTTGGTTTTCTGACAAACTACACAATCCTAGATAAATTGTTGAACATCCTTGCACATATTAGTCAAGTAAAAGCTCTCTGACAGGCGTTTCAAGGTCTTGATAATCATTACATGACCTCTAATGGGTGTGTCATGACATTCCCGACGCAAGAGGGTCTTAAACCGTGAAGAGGAGGGGATCTAAATGTTCCCGTGATGCAAAATCAGACCATCCTTGACAGTGAACTCAAGAATTCAGATGGCGAAGTCTTTACCTTTTGTTTAAGATCTAAATACTCGGCAGTGGTAGCAAGCTCTTGCTTGAGTTCCTACATGAAGATGAAGTGAGGCATGTACATAACGTGTAATTGAGCTTATGAACCTTCAAAGACATGGGAAAGAGCATCTACCACAGTGTTTGTCTTGCCCGGTTTGTACTTAATATCATAATCATAGCTAAATAATCTCGACAGGTAAAATTGTTGCTATGACATTTTGATAACCTAGGTGAGAAGTTCCTTACGACTTCGATGGTCCGTCTGGATGATAAAGAAGTGGCCCAACAAATATTGTCGCCATCGTTTTACTACACTCGTAATGGCTTGCAATTCGCGGATGTAGGTGGAAGCCTTTGCCTTTCGCGGACAAAACATCTAGCTAAAATAAGCCAGAGGGTGTTCACCTTATAACAAAACATCTCCCATGGCGTGACCCGAAGCATAAGTTTGCACTACAAAGGGTTCAAAAAAATTAGGAAGGGCCATAACTGGGGCATCAAATAAAGCACCATTTGGTTTCTCGAACGCTGCTTGAGCTTCAGAGGACCATCAGAATGCATCACACTTAAGTAGAGTGGTTAAAGGTGAAGGTGAGAAAAACCACAAGAAGGGAGGGTTGAATTGTGTTTTTGGAAACTTCTTCTTTTACGTTCTAGATAACTGTCCTCAGGTTCAGAGTCTGAAGTAGTTCAGAGTTTGAGTGAGTTCAGAGTCTATGTGCAGCGGATAATGTAAAGAACAGAAGAAGAAAGAACACAATCAATTATACAGGTTCCTTCCACAAACCGGAAGTAGTCATGTCCTCCTTGCACTTCCAAGG
>Ga0228711_1006136_pt1 | contig 18017 bp, 7 predicted proteins | sample MedpolnodulmetaG_2_FD_177996 | JGI IMG/M metagenome (GOLD analysis project Ga0228711, IMG submission 177996) | Root nodule microbial communities from Medicago polymorpha collected in Santa Monica, California, United States - brown nodules | ecosystem: Host-associated > Plants > Roots > Nodule...
CAGACAAGAGTCACAAAAAATCAGTAATAATTGAAGCCAACATGTATATCTCCTCCAGACCCCTCAAAGAAAAAAATGTATGCCTCCTTATTAATAACTCCAAACAAAATTTGCCCACGTGCCAAAAATAAATATTTCCCTCCAGCCCATAATTGGAAATAATCGAAGCCAAGACACACTCCCTGCTGCACAACAAATCTGCACAAGAAAAAACCAACAAAAAATAAAAATTTATTTGTGGATTAAAATGAAAGTTGAATAAAAAAAACAACAAAAATCTACTTTCTTAATTTGATGTTATTATTGTAAAACGACGTTTAAAAAGAAGAATCTTATTAATGAGTATCCTTAGATCACTTTTTAAAGATATAAGAGTAAATTACACTCCTCTCTCCTCAAAGATGCTTTAATTTCACTCCCCCTTCTCTCTTGTATTAAAATATACACTCCCCTTCCCTCTTATTCAAAATATATTAGAAAACTTTTCACTTCTCTCGCCTAAGAGAAGCTTGAATTACATGGTGAGATGGTCCCCTCCACAGTACACACAGACAAGAGTCACAAAAAATCACATGTAATAAAGATGGTCCTATTTCAAAATAAAAATCACATGGTGAGATGGTCCCCTCCACAGTACACACAGACAAGAGTCACAAAAAATCAGTAATAATTGAAGCCAACATGTATATCTCCTCCAGACCCCTCAAAGAAAAAAATGTATGCCTCCTTATTAATAACTCCAAACAAAATTTGCCCACGTGCCAAAAGTAAATATTTCCCTCCAGCCCATAATTGAAAATAATCGAAGCTAAGACACACTCCCTGCTGCACAACAAATCTGCACAAGAAAAAACCAATTCCGGAGAAATTCTCCACTTATCCGCACAACACCGAATCAAAATTATTTACCCACATTTTTAAAGAAAGAATTATTTAAAATTTATTCAAAAGTTGCATAAAATAGTTGTACAAATATCATTTTTTTTATCGGATAAAAAGAGACACCAGTTATAGACTTTTAGAAGTTAAAAACTTCCTAATTTTGCTATCAATCTTTTCTTGTTTAGCCAATGTGATTAGGACTTGTATTTTTTTCCTTATAATTTTCATTAATCGATTACAATGTATTTTCATTTTTGGATTATGTTGTTCATTTTAAATTGGAAATGTTAATCCATAATTCCAACTTGGGGGTGTTAGAGATTGTTTGATATTTGTTTGAAAGATAAATGTATTATTTAAGGTAGTTACACATTAGTTATGTTGATTGATATTGATCATATTGTAGAAATAATGTCAATCAAGGGTAATTATTTCTTCAATTGAAACCTTAACTGATTGATTAAATTATACGTTTAGTTACCATTATGTTAATGGTATAAAACGTAACAACCGTAGATGACCAATTCCCTTGTTTTAATTGGCATTAGCATTACAATAATGTTATTGATTGTTAAGACTCGGCTGCAACGGGATTAACATACTGATTTATGTATATATGAGAGTTTATGTCCAGCAAAGGGGGGATAAGAAATTACTACTCTTCCTTGTTCTTCTATAATTCTGAGCATTGTTTGTGAAGCTCCAACGTGATGGTCTCGAGTGTACGAGTTCAGACACGTAGTTGTGTAAACTTTGGGAAACAAAATCGGATATTGGGTTGCACCAGAGGTCTACTAGAAATTTGCTTTCAGGGCAGTGACTTTTGTCACGGCACAACAATTCTCTTCTATTCTTTCTTAAATATCCAAATTGTATTTTACTCTTAATATTTCAAACAATCTGAAAGCAAAATTTGTTTATTTAATTATATTTGGAAATATTAACTTATGATTTTTTTATGTATCATGTTGGTTCGAATTGCATGGAAAGGATCACTCGGTGCCCTCATCAATTGGATGTTAAAGAACATGGCATGTGAGAGTTCAAATAAATTGTTGTATGATTTGAGGTAAAACGATGAGCTTGGAGTTCAAGTAAGCCTTAAACTCAAATATATCTACGAAAATAAGTTTATATTTGCAAAGGATTAAGTATATATTTTGCTATCAGTAAAATATTGCTGAAAAGTTTAAATGAAAATTTCTACATGAGTATTATTGAATATGATTTAAGAACATCATATAGAATTTTGATATGGCAATATAGTGATTTATAAACTTGGAACATTCATAGTCTGTACGTTGTCATGGCTTTCTTTGAAAATTTTATAAACAAATTTTGTGGGATTTTCCCGAAAAGTAGAGGCGTGGATTTGATTATCTATTTGTTCAGAAAATCTCACAAATTTCCAAAGTTTATAGTGGTCTTTTCATGCCTAAATATGACAATAATGGCAAGTTGCTCTATTTCTGAATGTAAGAACTTTTACGGTTTGTTTATTTTCCTTAGACTTTGTGATGGTTAAAATAAGATTGTGGGTATAATTATAGTTATTTGACTCACTGTCTATAAACATTTTCTTATACTTGGAGTGAGCTCTTTTGCATGAACAAGTTTATAGAGTAACTTGGTTTTATTATAAATGTTGCATTATCGTGAAATATGGTCTTATATAATTCATGTTTAACTTTATGTTACATGTGGGAAGAAAGACCTATGCAAAATAAATAAATTATAAGTGGAAAAAAAAAGTATTCTCATTTCCTAAATTACTTAAAATGTGGGGGTTACGAGGATATATTTTTCATTATGCAAATGTTGTTACTTTTGCTTTTATTCATATTCTTTGTCAACATGTGCAATATGTTGATACTATTGAGCAAAGTGGAAGTAAAAGTATTAGAGAAAAAAATGGCATAGATTGTAGAATTTTATCCTTTTAATAGGAGTAGTAGAAGTTGATAAATTATGAATAAAAAGTCATGCTTACGATAATTTCACTATCTATGAGTATTTAAGAGCTAACCAACTCTATTTTATTGTTATATTTAAAATAAAAGTGAACTAAATTTCATGCTAAATATGGTTTCAAATTAGTGTTAATGGCTTAAGGTAATAATCTCATAGAAGTAAGTGGAATTTCAAAAGATAGTCTCTCAATTTGAGTGTAAGATAATTGATTGTGCTATGTATTTTGTGAATTATATTATACATGATATTGCATGTGGTATAACGAATAGATTGAGTATATAAACCCATCATTTCAATAGTTATTATTTGAATGGTCAATTATATTTTTCAAAATATTTAAAGAGTATTTTGGATATTATATTTCGATGATTGTCTATCTTAGAAGGATTTTTGTAAATTGGATCTCCAATAAGGATGAGGTGAGTTTCATTGTGAAGCACTTATTTATTTCATGATGATGTGACATTTCTTGAAAATAAATAAACAAACTATGCATGGTCAAATTTATTAATTTAACCAAAATTCTCAGCTTGAATTTGCAAGTCAAGAAGCATAATAGTTGAAAGACTTGGTGTGAATGAGATACCTTTGTTAAGGAGATCCACACCTTCTAAATCTTTTTTTGATCACAAGATATATGTGACTAATAATAGTGTCTATGAGAGACGACACTAATCCTTTTGTGAAAGGAACTAAAAATAATGTTATCTCACTATATGAAAAGTGAGAAAAGGGAAAAAAAAATACTTATGATCCTTATGTGAAAGGGTTATCCAGGAAAGTTGTCTTGGATACGTCGAGGGGGATGAATATAAAGCCTTGAGTGGAGGAAAATACGGTGGATACCCAATTCGTGGTCAAACGAAGCCGTATGGATACTCCTATATGCACTACATTTTTCATCCCTATGGCGTGTGGTAGTGCTTAATGTGAGGTTTAGCTTTTAACTCTTAAATGAGTTCATAGCCCTAATTTTTTGGGTGGTCCTTATGAGACGGACTTGATGGATTCGCCGCTTGTTAAATTTGAGGTTGAACATCTTTTTATGTTCTTAATAAATTCATAGCCTTTTATGGTGGTGCTTTTGAGACGCACTTGATGAATTTACCTACTTGAGTGTGAAGGCTTAAACCACCTTCTATGAAAGACTTGGGCAATCTTTCTAGAGCACTCATGAGCGGCCCAAGGTGATAAAGGTCTTAATTATGACGGAAATAATTATCGCGGAGCTATCACAATTTTAATGATAAAAGTGCATGTTGTGGGGGTTTCATCTAAAACCTATTAAGTTCAAGAGTAATTTCCCTTTATAGATTTAAGGTGTTACCTCACTTCACTACGTGTTAATTCAAACCTTGTGACATTAACACTTAAGCATGATAAAATCTTTCCTTGCCCAGAATTTGTCTCTCTCTCTCTACCATACTTTGCTGGAATTATAGCTCCTTTTCCTTGTTTGCCATTAGTGGGGGATTGTAGAAATAATGTAAATCAAGGGTAATTATTTCTTCAATTGAAACCTTAACTGATTGATTAAATTATACGTTTAATTACCATTATGTTAATGGTATAAAACGTAACAACCGTAGATGACGAATTCCCTTGTTTTAATTGGCATTAGCATTACAATAATGCTATTGATTGTTAAGACTTGGCTGCAACGGGATTAACATACTGATTTATGTATATATAAGAGTTTATGTCCAGCAAAGGGGGATAAGAAATTACTACTCTTCCTTGTTCTTCTATAATTCTAAGCATTGTTTGTGAAGCTCCAACGTGATAGCCTCAAGTGCACGAGTTCAGACACGTAGTTGTGTAAATCTTGAAGAGCAAAACCGGATATTAGGTTACACCAGAGGTCTACCGAAAATTTGCTTTTAGAACAGTGACTTTTGTCACAGCACAACAATTCTCTTCTATTCTTTCTTAAATATCCAAATTATATTTTACTAATAATATTTCCAACACATATTTGTTTCCTTAGGAGCACTATATAAAGTAAACATTCATCCGTTGTTACTGTCTTCTTCAATCAACCAATTTGACAAGTGATGTAAATAAAAATAATATTCTAGGAAAATTGCACTTACCTCCCCTCAAGTATCTTTAAATGGCACAAACAAACATCCTCTCTATTTTTAAAAATAAACAATAACCTCCCTTAAATTCTATTTAAATAAATAGAAACCTCCTTCTTATCATAACACCTTAATGTCACCATTTCACTTATTCCATTGCTAAAGCCATTATTTGTGTCAAGAACTAAATGTTCAACTAAAAGAACATGTGAACAAAGGAAACTCTCAGCCACATGAGTAAATCAAACTAGACACCGACATGGTAATGACCAACCGGACAAGTACATGCACTATCTACTTCAGCTAAGGGTGACATTTACATTTTACTCTACTCTAATGGTGATAACATAATAACCTCATTCTTGACCCCGCCATTATTTCATGTGATAACCTGCATTGAGTAATACTTTTTTTAATGATTGAATTCCCTGAATCTGTATTGCTGCTGAAGTTTCATTCCTTTAGATTTAAACAATCTCAATTGCCATTGCCACTTAGACACACGTCAATTGAACTCTTGGATGAAGGCACATGAATGCTTTATTTATTACATCTCTTAAGGTTTCCCACTTTCCCTAATGCGAGAGTATTTTGGGTTCGAAGCATGGATAATGCAGTAACCTATTTTACCATGTGCTGAAGTTTAATTATTCAGAACAATGACAGCGACGAACATAGAATTCCTTACTAACTAATCAGGGTAGGGATCCTCTGTATTCCTCAAAAGAAATGAAGGCCATTACTATAGTTTTAGGTGTATAACCAACCACATACGTTTTAAGAAATAGAGAGATCCATACTCGATTGATCAAGGATGCACTTATACTTGAATAGATTTAACTTAAAACATTATCATCCCTCATAAAACTGTCTATTGAAAGAAAGAATTTATGAACCTGGATTCCCTTTAGCTTGAGAGATAGATTCTTATCACGTAAAACATCTGAGGTCATCCTCTATTTCAACCATCCGGTCTAAATTCAATGGTTTATATCTCCTATTTCTATGTGGTTTCGTACCAAGGATACATTTCCGTCTATTAAATTTTGAACCAATTTTAATTATAAACCATACAAATGCTTGTGTACTATAGATGTTGTAAATAATAATTATATATTTTAGATATATGAACCTACTAAAATTCCATGAAGATTGCCTTCACTTCCACCGGTTGTGACATATCCCCAATACTCACTTTTGTCTATGTTCCAAAGATTTGCAAACCAATCGAGCACGCTAACTTCAAATGTAGTTGAATTCAGAGAGAAACTACTTCCAACAAATGGATCACCCGCATTGTTCAAATGAAAATGAAATAATGGTGCTAACTTGTCGTAGTTGAAGTCTTGATATTTTTTTTGTTCTGAACAAGTTTTAGATGCCGTCCATGTTTTTCCCTACTTAATTGCAGTTTCAAGAGGCCTTTAGTTGCACGGATGGTTGTATAAAGCTTGTTCATTCCATGGAAGGAATTGTCAAGGGAAGTGAACAGGTAATGCTATTTTTGCATGCGTCAATATTTGGAAGAGTTAACTGCAACTCTTGATGTTGTGTCGATTTAAGTTTAGACTTGTAAAAATATTGAAAAATTTGATTCGGGATTGTGCGTTTGTACCATTCACACATGTGATTTTTCACTTTCTCTTCCTCTTGCTTCTCTTTTTTGACTCTTTGGTTTGTCAAATTCCAGTATTGACAATAAGACATTAAGCTATCTTCATGGGGACCTTTTTCCCCCATTTCATGATTAATAGTTGTGTAACTTCTTTTTGTATGATATATATAAATTATGTATGATTTGAATTAATTTGAGTTGAGTGAGTAAACTCGTTTAGAAAGACAAGGCTTTCTGTGCACTTATTTTCTTTAGTTAAACAACTCGATATAAACACTTTAACTACTCCGCATCATGTTCTCCGCCTATCTGATAAGGCATCACTCAATATCACAGTGCCAATTTTGCATAGTTTTGATCTTCATAGGGACCTTTTTCCCTCACTTCATAGTTGATAGTTGTGTATTTTCTTTTTTGTGTAAGATCCTTGATATCTATAAATTGTATGTGTATTTTCAATTAAATCCTTGATATCTATAAATTATATGTTAATTGTTCTTCATCCTCATGTGCTAAATATTAGCCCACTTAAATTGGCACTAGAGAGAATCGAACCTGAGACCCCAAGGAGGAGCACACTCCCAGGTTCCAAGTCAATACCACTAGGCCAACCCAAGTGGGTTAATTAATTAGGAATAGTTACTTGGGAGGGTCTAGTTACAAAAGCTATGAGAGTGGTTAATTAGTTAGCCCTCTATTATTAGAAGCAAGGAATGTAAGGGAAAATCATTTAGTCGGTTGATTGGTTTTGGGTGGAGATACCAGGCTCTCAATGCTGGGGAAGACACCGTTTTATCTCATTTTTACTCTTCTCAACCCAAGATATACCATTGTTCCACTATTGGAGTAGGATATTCAACAAAGCTTTAAATTTTTTCAGTGTCAATTTTGCATTCTGAATCAGTGCATATCATCATCTCCAATACAAGTTATTTCACCTAAGGCCCAAACTCATATCGCAGTCCATGCAACTGCATTGGCTCATTTGATAACTAAATTACTGGCAAACTAAGTACGGTTGTATGAGTATCTATTAGTAACATATATCCTATTCCTATATTATATTATATTAGAATATAATAATAAGATCAATAAGGATATATTGATATAGCACGAGCTAGGCATATAAAAACCTGACAGCAACCTCTCCTTGTTGGGAATCAAGTGTTGCTGGTTGATTAAATATGTTGCTGAGCTACTAATGAATAGTGGGAAGAGCTTCTCCTCTGTAACTGTCTTGCAATGGAACTGTCTGTGGCTGCTGATGCTGCTGTTTTTGTAACAATGGTTTACTTTCCTCATCCACTTGCCTTTTGTAGATTCAAAAGCCATAAATAGATTGTATGAATCAAGAGTTTTGGATAGAATTTGACCCACCATGAAACAACCTTGAAAATAAAAGAGTTTTCATATTAAATCAAATAGGAAAGGATTCATGAAACATGTTTTAGAACCAGAGCTTTTAGTTTTGGTTCCAGAATATTCACAATTTTGACGTGGTGGACCTGACATTTCAATTGGCATGGCTTTTGCTAGGCCAAGCCATCCCATCAAAGGAATATGGTTTGAAACATTGAATGGCCCAACCTGATTTTCTATAATGTATTCTTTATCGGCTTGCTTGTATGACCAGCTTTCTCATGGCCAAATCAAGATGGGCCAAAAACAAGGTTTGAACAAGCCAGCTTGTTTGACAGGTCTAGTTGTAAGTAAAACACAAGCAAATAAAATCGACAAATTAAAGTAAGCAAATGAATTAATTCAGTAAAGCAGAGGTTGTGAATTTATGCTTGTTCAACGCAAATACAGATGAGAGATAAAGACAGTTTGCTATTTAAAATTAACACCAGTACAATGGTTTTGCTAACATACAGCAAAATTGAGTTGTACTTCACATAATAATTCAAGGAAAACAAATAAAACAAGGGCAGGTAGCACACTTTCACTCCATATTAACTAATAAGCCAGTTATACTCGGAATCGCCAGTTCCTTCTAAAAAATGATGATTCAGATAATCTCATAATTAGTTTCCTAGCATTATAGAAAATTAGCAAGAAAACAACAGACACGTGCTTTAGCTACAAGTCAACACTAAACCGTCAAAACAAAAAAGAAAGAAAGAAATAACATAACTTATTGAGAAAGCAACTGAGATAAAGATATGACGACTCACTAGCCCATGGAGATTCGGTGGCATTAGAAGTACTAGCAGTAGTAGCCGACCATTTAGCTAATGGACGTTGACGGTGGAAAGGATTTGCAGAATCCTTAGAGGCAGAGGACAATATAATAAACCTAAATAATAGTAATTGGAACAGTCATAAACAAGGAGGGAAGAGGAGATAAACTTAAAGTGAAAAACTAAATTATCATTAGCAACATTATCTCCAGCCAAACATGTGAGAGTGATTTTAACTGTCCCCAATTAAATTGGAACCAAGAGGAAATGTTTCTATTACAAGAGCAGTGCATATCTAGAGGAACAAATAGGATTGACGAATTAATAAGCAATAGAAGGAAAGGACAAGGCATAAAGTTCATGCATTTCAGCTTAAGTGTAGAATATACTTTAAAAAGCAAAGTGCGGGTAAAAACAACTCATTGGAAGATATCATCGAAGACTCGGAACCTTTGCAAGTATAAGAACCAGAGTGCTTGTTCATATGTGAAGTTACCATAACATATATTAAGTTACCAGAGTACTTGTCAATAACCATGCCACTTATGTATTCCACCCTATATTTCATACTTAAGACTTAAGTACCCCATACTACTCAAGTCCCTATTATAATATCACCAACTTCTCGACAGATTCACTATGCAACGCTTCAGTTGGCCTTTCGGTCGGTTCCTCCATATGTAGCCTTTTATTAGGTAATGACAGCCAACTTTGATACCTGACCAATTAAATATGAGCGCCTACAGACTCCCAACCACTCTGGATCCAATTAAATATGAGCTTGGTAAGTTAGAAATGTAGAAAAAATTTCTGAAGTGTCAATGCAACAACAATAAATTCTGAATATGATATTCAACTATTTATTAAATATAGGCTTCTGAGTTCTAAGATAATATTAAATATGAAGACCAACTAATTAATATACCTTGATTGACACTTTCATATCTGTGATGAAAGTAAGCTTTCATCTCTTAGTGGTTCACATGTACGCATCCATTCCATGGAAATTGAAACAGAAAGGAGTTGTTCTTCTTGACTGCTGAAAAAGATGAGATGTGGTCCTGTTGAATTGCAATGATTGTTTCCCAAGCAACTCTATCAGAGGGATACAGTCCACAATTTTTTCTTTTCTTGTAAACATCTTTTGTAGCAGTTTCTTCAACAACATTTTTTGCAGCCCGTGAAAAATCTATTCGAGCCTCTTTCTCTAAGTTACTTAGACTGCTTACAAAATACAACCTGGGTGTGCCACCTGATCTTACCTTCTAGTTTGGTCTGGAATCTGAGACAGAGTGCGATGTTTCCTATGAGACGAGCTCATACTTGCAACAATAGCCTTGGTTGCATGTATCTAGTAGTTATTTACATGGTTGTCTTTTGAAGGAGGAAATTTGGAGGATATCTACAGAAATACAAATGCATATTCCTTTGATACTAAATTACATGACAATTCAAGTAGTTCAAATTTTCTCTCCCTCAACTGTCTCCTTTAAAAATTACCTTATTATGACTAATTGTCCTGTAAAGACAGAGATATAGTTCTAGGTATAGAATCCAAACAGAGATCAACGTTTCTAAAGCATATATCATAAAAGTTAAAAAGATAAACTATTATACACAAACAAACTCAAGATTGAGAATGAATTTATAAAGTAGAGTCTCAAAATTATTAGAGTTATTACAATGTTGGAGAAAAGCTTAAAGTTGTTGTTATTGCACGCATGCAATATAAATTATCGTTCAAATAAATAAAAGTTGACATGTGGCTGAATTCATTGGGAACGAAGATAATTCATTGAACATTTGGTGCTTTGTAGTCATCTCTACAGATTTGGCAACCTGAATCTTCATAGTTGTCAATACTCTTGAGTTCTGCATGATATATTTTGCAAACTGAAGCTCACAGTTTATGCTTCTAAGTGAGCATGTTGTAAGATGATATAAAAGACAATCTGGTGCAATTTCTCGGTCCTCCCATTGTCCAGCACCATAATTGTTGTCAGTATCAACCTGACAATGATACACAATTGAATTTATTTTTTGAAATGTGGTACTGAAAATAATAAATAAATAAATAATTAAAATGAAAGACCTCATCAATGATAAGAGTTTGAAGCTTGGGAAACTTATAAAGCAGGTTTAACAGCCAGATCCACTTGGTCTCCCGCAATGAAGGACGGAGGTGAAATGTAAGGTCGAGGTAGGTTAAATTGTGAAAGATGGTAGATATATTATATGGCCAAGTCTGCATGAGTTAGAAATAAGATAATAAGATAGAAATCATTTGAATTTGAATAAATAAACATTTTAGTTTAGTCTTTGATATGAATATGATACATAACATACCACATGTAGGCGCAGATGCTCCGCGTTTTGAAGCTGATCAAAATAAATATGCACACCAGAAATGTTAGCTCTAACCAATTTGGATAAGCTTGTATCGCAATTGTATACACGATAAATTGTGTATAATGGGACAGATGATAATGTGCGAAAGTAACAGATTCCAAGTGAAGGACTTTGAGTGACGGGAGATCAACAGCTGGATCTCGTAAGATTGTTACACTCTTCAATTTGAGGAATGTCAAGGTTTTGGTATTTAGAACCAAAGAAGGGAAATTTGAATTGCAGAAATCGACGGTTAGGTTTTCAAGTCCTCGATTAAGTGCAGCAGAAACGATGTTGGGGATATCGTTTTTGCGGTAGGTCTTGTGGTGACATTTGAGGTTGAATGAGAGGATAGGTAGATTCTGATCTCGAGAGGCGATGAAGTAGTTGAAGAATTTGCGAAAGGATGATTGTCATCCAAGTTGAGTAAGAGTTGCGAGAGGAGTGATTTCCATCTTTTTGAGAGAAGGATTGTGACGGTGGCGTTTATGGTCGTCGGAAGAAAAGAAATAATGTGATAAATAAGTGAATCAGGGAGGAGATTGCCGATTCTGTCTTCTTCTTCCTCTAGGGGATTTGAAGAAAACCGCAGTCGCTTTGGCATTGCGGTGAGGAAAGTCTCGACAACTTGAGTGAGGAAAAATATGTATTTATGGAACCAAGTTTCGACTTCTTAGTTCGAACATCAAGGTGCCACGAACCAATTTCATCTGCTAGCACCTTGGCTCGCAACCTTTTCCCTTCCAAACCTCGGTGGGAATCCTCAAATGTATTTTTTTTCAAGTCAATTTGATCTATACACAATTTGGGGATGTAATATAAGGTGTCCTTGTTACTCAATTTCTGCATTTGTCTCCGGGTAGCTGCACTGACAATTGATGTGTTGGGACGCAGGTTCTTCGAACCAACGATTCTCAACACTTAAGGTGTCTAATTCCCGTCGCTAGACTATTTGACCAAACAAAATGCACTTGACAAAAATGGTAAATGTAGTTTTATGCATGTGATTTAACTCCTACAAGTGTAGATTGCATGTTAGAGAACAAAGCACATGTGAATTGCCACTCAATAGAAAGCACTATAGGGTTATAGCCTTTTTCAAGTACAAGCGAGACAGTACTTAACCATAAAGTTACCATGACTCAATCTATTAACTTTTTAATCAATGGTTATCCACTTGCACTTTACATTATACAATTATAAAGTTCACCTTGTACTTTAGAGGATACTAAATTTTAACAGCATGGTACTTCAGAGGATGTTAAGTAACTCAATTTTCACTAAAAAAGTCACACACGAGCAAGCTTGCATCCACAACCACGCTTGCTTTACTCTCTAAAGTTCACCAGTATTTTAATGCTAACAACACTCACTTTTTAACACTCTCTTTAACACTCACTCATTTATTTAATGAGATCAATGTATGTCCCACCATTTTGTGGGGGTTCAATTTTCAAAGTGTAGACCCACAATGATTTAAACCAATAAGAGAGTGAGTTTTAAAGAGGGTGCTCAAAAGAGAGTGTTGCTAGCATTACTCTATTTTTATATTAGCTAAATTCTTTAGCAAATAATTTTTCTGCTCAATAAGAAGATAAACATGCATTTCGAACAACATTGCAAACAAAAAGATCACGAGCTTATGGTAAATGTACACTAAATAATCAAATCATCAACCACAAATAACTGCAAACAAAAGTGATGGTTCCCTATGCATATATAATGCAAAAGCTAGTTAAAATGAAAGCCCTAACTTATCTCAACTGTGAAGGTTAATCAGTGGCTCAGATTCATTTGGTCACAGAGTTACTTATGAACCAAGTAAGTTTGTATGTAATAGTTAACATAAATCAGAAATCGTATTTTGGAATAAAATAATAATGAACAAAAACAAGTGAGACAAATACAATCCTGATTGCAATCTCTCCCCGGTTGGGAGAAAAGTGTTGCTAGTTGATTAAAGATGTTGCTGAGCTCATGAAGAGCTTCAGCTCTGCTTTGCATGTAACTGTCCTGCAATGGAACTACCTGCTGCTGTTGTTGCAGCAACGGTTGACTCTCTCCATCCACCCAATCCATGTGGAATGTTGATGTGAAGGCAGTGAGAAAACAAAGTAAAATTATATGAAATAAGAGTTGAAGATATAAATCAACCCAACCTAAAACAAACTCAAAATGCCAGTACAACTAAAAAAAATGGACCAGCCTCTTTTTTACATGTATTTTGGGCAAGTCTGTCTAAACAACTAATTTCTCCAAAAAGCAATTTTGGGCAGGTACATTGATGGCATGTATAAGATTGTGGGTGCACTTTTAGCCAGATGCTCATACCTATAATTAGATGTTGTTTCTGTGAATTGACCAAAACCAAAGATTTCTTCGTATCCTATTTTTCTCACTTGAATCACTTCCTAAACTCATTATTCAAAAAAAAAAATGCAAGCCATATTCACAAAAAAAATATAACCAGCTCTACTAGTCAGAACTCAGAAGTCAACAAAACATGTGGTAATAAATCAGATAGCCTTCCGAGTTGAAAAATTATATTAATCATATCCAAGAATATTATAACTACATAGATTAAATTTTAAAAACTCACATAAACCCTCCAAAAACCTCCCAAAAACCTCCTTCAATACAATTTTTGAGTTCCTTTAAATGAGAATGATTTTGTATTATGATGAAAAATGAACCCCCAAAACCTTCCCCTCTCAATGTCATCTATTTCTTTCACTTGATTCTTCCTTTTTTCCAAACTCTTCCCCTCCCTTCCCCTCCAAACTCGGAAACAAAGCCTTAGACTGCTCGTAAAAGACAACCTTGGCATGGCATCTGATCTTACCTTCTGCTTTGATCTGGATTCTAAGACAGATATGCGATGTTCCTTAGAAGGCGAGTTGATACTTACAGCAATAAACTTTGTTGCATATATGTGGTAATTATTACATGGTTGTCTTGTGATGAAGGAAATTCCTTCAATATCTACAGAAATACAAATGCATTCCTTCCGGACTAAATTACATGTCAAGAAAACTACCAACTCAAATAGTGCAATCTTTCTCTCCCCTAGCTGCCTTTAAAAATGACCTTATTATCACTAATTGTACACTCTTCAAGCTCTAAAAGACCCCATAAAGATAAAGGTACAGTTCCAGATATAGAATCGAAAGACGCCAACATTTCTAAAGCACATCAAAAAAGGATAAATTATTGTACACAAACAAACAATCTCAAGATTGAGAATGAATTTATAAAGTAGTCTCAAATTATTGAAGGTATAACAATGTTCGTACAAAGCTTAAGGCTGTTATTGCGCATGCTCTATACATTATCATTCAAATAAATAGAAGTTGACATGTGGTTGAATTCATTGGGAACGAAGATAATTCAATGACATTTGGATCTTTGTATTTGTATCCAGAAATTTGGCACTCTGAATTTTCATGATGCTTAGTACTCTTGAATTCTGCATGATATATTTTGCAAATTGAAGCTCGCAATTTATGCGGCTATAACTTCTAAGTGAACATGTTGTAAGATGAGATAAAAGGCATTCTGGTACAATTTCTGGGTCCGTCCACCCTCCAGCACCAAAATTGTGGGCAGTATCAACCTAACAATGATACACAACTGAATTTTTTTGAAATATATAGAAGTCAAACTGAGAAGAAGAAGAAGAAAAAGAAAAGAAAAAAAACATGACAAAACTTAAAATTAAAAACCTCCTCTGTGATAAGAGTTTGAAGCAGTGGGAAATTTTGAAGCAGTTTTATCAGCCAGCTCCACTTCAACATCCCACAATTATGCAGAAAGTCCAATGTAAGCTCCAGGTGGGTTAAATTGTGAAACAACGCTATGTAGTTCATATGAATACTTCTGCATCAGTCACAAAGACAAAATATCGCAGGGATGCGTAGAAAAAAATGGCGGAAAACACAGGTTTAAAGTTTTGACACCCACACTCGTCGTTAGAGAAATAACAATTTACTCCCTTAAATTTGAACCAGTTGGGGTGGCATTTAGGGTGGGAAAGGGAAAGAGTTTCCCACTATGGGAAAGTTTTTTCTGACCATTAGATTAAAGAGGAGTATTGATTTTTTCATTCTCTTCTACACTTAACTTTTTTCTTCTCAGATCTTGGAATTATATAAACGACACATCTTCACATCTAAAACCTAGTAGGATTTAGCTACAAAATAAGATTTTGATTTTCAATAAATAAAACCCAATTAAAAGAACTATGAAGCCAAATTAAGAAATGGGGGAAATGGAAACTACCATGACCAAAATTTGACTATTTCAAATTTCTACAGTTCTTTAAGCTTCGACCATGGTTCTTGTTATTTATGTAATTAGACTCTTACTTGTTCAATTTCATGAAGATTGCTTCCTGTTCAATTATCTCTTAAAATTTGTGTTTTATTAGTTTTTAAGTGGAAAACCATTCTTTTCTTCTGTCAGAAATTTTGGCATAATATGAAGGTGAAAACTGAGACAAGGGAAGAAGAAGAGTTGGGAAAGGGAGGCTGACGTTGTTGATGGTAGGTGAGTGGGGCATGGAGGAGTGGAGAGAATGGTGTTTAGAGAGTATGATAATACTATGTTATTCATTTGATCCAACTCTCAAGATTAACTTTTTCATGGTGGGGAACTCTTTCCCTTTCCCACCCTAAATGCCACCGTCATTTGGTCATATAAAAAAAAAAAAAAAAAAAAAAAAAAATTCCCTTAAATTTGAGCTAGTAATTTGGTCATATTGACAGAAAAATATAATATTTTGATACATACTGCAAGTAGGCGCATATGTTGGGCATTACGAAGGCGATCAAGCAAATTATGCATGGGATAGATGTTGGAAATGTTAGCTCTCACCAAATTGGATAAGCTTGTTGGCTGTGAAGAACCCAAAAACACACGACAAGGTATCTTTATGGTTAGATCATTTGCTTCCAACTTTTGTAGAACGGGACATCCAGATAAAAGTTTCTTGATATGTCCATAATATGTGAAACAGACGGATTCCAAGTGAAGGATTTTGAGCGACGGAAGATCAACCAAAGGACCTTCGTAGTTCAATGTTATCCTCTTCAATTTGAGGACAAACAAGGTTTCAGTCCTTAGAATGAAAGCCGTAGGGAAATTTGAGCGGGAGAGATCGACGGTTAGGTTTTGAACTCGTTGTCGAATAGCATTAGAAACAAATTTGTGGATATCACTGTTATAGTAGTGACATTTGATGTGGAATGAGAGGATAGGTTGAGCGTTATCTTGATTGACGATGACTAAGTCGACGAAGTTGGAAAAGGTGAAAGTCTTTGGAAAGGATTGGTGATTGAAGTGGATGATGAGTTCCGAGAGCCATAGCGCTTTCCACCTCTTGGAGAGGATGGTTGTGGCGGCAGCGTCTTTTGACGGAAGAAAGGAGAGAATATGATGAACAAGTGAGTCCGGAAGACCACTAATTTTGTCTTCTTCTTCTGGAATTGAAAGTTGTCGCTGCCACCGTGACATTGCGGCGGATAGTGAGGACAGGATAGCAACACCAATTGAAATTAGCGAAAAAGGTCAAATTTGGAATTCGGTGTCCTATTCCTATATATACACTCGCACATTCAAGCCCAGGCCCAGGCCCAAGCCCCGACACCTTTGATTTGTAGCAACCAAATAAAGTAAATATATTTTTGCAGCCTGCTCTGCTCTATAGGATTCACTTTATCAACAAAAAATATTCATTCAATCACAATCACAAGACTGTCTGTTCTAACTGGGAACGTGTAAACGAAATTGATGCACGAGAAGCAAAAACTACGAGCAAAAATGTTACAATATGAAAATTCTCAAATTCTACGAGAGAAAGAGAATGTTGAATACCGTTGGAATAAGAGGTTGAGAAAATTGGCTAATCAAAAGACAGAAAACGAGCTTCTAGATGTCGTTGGGAGGTGTAAACACTTCCATCCTCCCAGAAAATTCCCATTCCACTTGACGAAAGCAGAAGGATGTACTTCATAAGCACATTGGTAAAAAAATATTTTACGTTTTTTGAAATAGTATTTTTTTAGAGAAGGATAAATTAATATATATTTTAGTTTTAAAAATATTACAATAACATATATTAAATTTGAAGAATTCACGTAAAATATATGTTTTGGAGGAGAGTTTTTAGTTCTTCAAATGAGGAGGATTTTATATTTTGAAGAACAATAAGCCTTCAAAACCCTTTCTTTTAATTTTCTCTATTTTTTCCACTTATTCCTTCCTCTCTTTTTTTCCAAACCCTCTCATTCCTCCTTCTCCAAATTCGCAAACAAAACCTTAGATGACATGTGTCTCTTATAATTTAACAAAATTTTTGGATTCGTACTCGGTCTTAAACATGTAACAACATGAAAACTTTAGAGAGAGTTTGCCATTGTCTCACAAAGTTTGAAAAATTAGTCTTTGTAGTTACTCACAAACGAATGATACACATTAAAAACACTAGCTAGTTAAGAAAGAAAAAAAAAATTGGCATTTTATAATGAAAATAGCAAATTTTAGACTTTCAAAAAGTTAAATTAAGTTGAATATTGAAAGAAATTTTTACAATTGTTTCTTTAACAAATGTTTTATGAACTCATTTTAACATTTTCTCTGTCTTTATTATTAATAAAATAAACCGGTAGAAACTCTATTGGTATTTTCAAAATAAAAAGTTTTTTTGTCTTCGTGCGCTTAACTCAATTGGTAGGGACAATGTATAAAATATGTAAGGTTCAAAGTTCAAACTCCGGCAAAAAAAAAAAAAAAAAAAAATATAAAAATAAAAGAAAATTAATAAAAGATGGAATTTAAAAAGATAAAAGTAAATAAAAAAATAAAGATAAAGAGAGAAGAGGGTCCGAATCGAAACAAAAATGA